>Ga0307512_10000284_pt1 | contig 73438 bp, 62 predicted proteins | sample 14_EM_MG_FD_200267 | JGI IMG/M metagenome (GOLD analysis project Ga0307512, IMG submission 200267) | Populus trichocarpa ectomycorrhiza microbial communities from riparian zone in the Pacific Northwest, United States - 14_EM | ecosystem: Host-associated > Plants > Roots > Unclassified | place... | reverse complement strand
ACTGAGAAGTGCCAGCGGGAATTGAGGATATCCCAACCCAAGCTGAGGAGCATACAAAGTGGGGTATAGAGCTCGGAATGAAATAGAGGAGCACTGACAGGCACTATGGATTGCCTATCAAGGTGAAGTTGCACCAGAGGGGGGTGTGTGAAGCGGCCCACCAATTTGTGATTGATGAGTGTAGTGGCTGCAAGAGTGAAATTTATCACAGGGGATGGGTACAATGTACCATGATATTCATCTTGAGAAAACAAAGCTGTAGCCTTCTTTCTGCTGTCATAATGAGACAACAGACACTGAATAGCTGCGGCTGCCAGCGCTACAGTCTGTGGAGCGAGAGGTTGGATATACTGGGCTGTAGCAGGCTGCTGCCCAGAGATGTTGGCAGTGAAGAAAAATTGATCGTAAATATGATCAAGCACTTCCATGGGGGTTAACCATGAGTTCCAATCATCAATGACCTTTGAGAGATAGTCATCGTCAAACAGAAGCTCCTTAATCTGGATATGAAGCTCTGTCTCAGAGCCCAAATCCACCTGGTAACTACAGATAACACTTTACCATGCCCTATGTGCCAACCATCTTCGAATGGCACTAATGATCTGTTGTAACAATCTATATGTTAGGCAGCAGTCAAGATCGTAAGTCTGGTAGAGGAGCATTTAACAAAATACAAGACTTGGAGCATCTGATGTTTGTGGATTAATTTTGAGAAATGGACCACCAGGCTATTGACACACAGATGGTGAACCTACAGGAGTACCTGCAAATACCCGTGGATGATCCTGCACATCAATGGTTAGTATCCCAGCACCTTCTACCGTCGAGTACTTGTCATCAGAAAACATTGGGCAAGGAGACTTTGTGAATACGTTTCCCTTCATGAACCTGTTCACACCATCATAAGTAGCTCCTTGGCATTGTAGAACTTTCTGATCTCGGCTGGCCTTCGGTTGTGGAACTCTGTAGTCTCCACTGGACGTCAATTGGGGAAAGCGTCGGTGCAAGCGTAATGGAGATATAATATCACTTTTACCAGTGTCATGGTTCCTTACTATAGATTATGACTGCGTATCGTGTACATTGGCAATTAGGGATGTATTATGCGAATGTAATGCAAGTGTTACGGTGTGTAATATTAAATTATAGAATGAAGCAAATTTCTCATACTGCATGCATTCTATCAACTCCTTTTTATCAATTGTAACCTCCACCACCATAGCCATCACCACAATCACCATCACCACTATCGCCATCACCACCATCACAATCACCACCATCACCATCACCACCACCACCATCACCATCACCACCATCACCATCACCACCATCGGGTATATTACTCTTAGAATATTCCTCCATGAGCTGAATATAATACACCCCTGCCAACTTGCGCCAAAGCCTGATCCACCGCTACTGCTCCCTGGGAAGTCAGATTGTCAGAGGTAAGAGTGAGCATGTCAGAGCAGTGAGACGAAGCATGTCAGAGTTGTGGGAGCAATGCCAGATCCAAAGCTTCTTGGCGGCTCATAGCAAATCCAGATTCTGTGCTACCAGTAAAGCCATATCCACCACTTCCAGCCTGCTCCCAGCGAAGCCAGATCAACTGCTACCAGGGTAGCCAGATTCACTGCTACCAGCAATAGCAGTTTCACCCCAACCAGCAAAGTGGGATCCACAATTACCAGCTCACTCGCAGCGAAGCCACATTGTCACAGAAGTACGAGTGAGCATGTCAGAGCAGTGAGATGAAGCATGTCAGAGATGTGGGAGCTAAGTCAGATCCAAAGCTTGTTGCCAGCTCATAGCGAATCCGGATTTATTGCTATGAGTATAGCCTTATCCACTGCTACTAGCTTGCTCCCAGCAAAGCCAGATCCATAGCTTCTTGCCCGCTTATAGTGAATCCAGATTCTCTGCTACCAGTGAAGCCACATCCACCCCTACCAGCATGCTGTGAATGAGTCGAGATCCACTGCTACCAGCGAAGCCAGATCCAACGCTACAAGCTTGCTCCCAGCCAAGCCAGTTTCACCCCTCGCAGTGAAGCCAGGTCCACCTCTACCAGCCTGCTCCCAGTGAAGCCTGATTGTCAGAGAGGTGAGAGTGAGCATTCCACCACTACCAGCTTGCTCCCAGCGAAGCCAGATTGGCAGAGAGGTGAGAGTGTAAATTCCGATGCTACGAGCATGCTCGCAGCGAAGCCGGTTTCACCACTACCAGCGAAGCCCGATCCATCGCTACCAGCCTTCTCCCAGCAAAGCCAGATTGCCAGAGAGGTGAGATTGGGCATTCCACTGCTACCAGCTTCCTCCCCGCGAAGCCAGATTGTCAGAGAGGTGAGAGTGAGCATTCTGCCGCTACAAGCTTGCTCCCAGCGAAGCCAGAGTGTCAGAGCCGTGAGATCAAGCATGTCAGAGCTTTAAAAGTGAGTAAGCAAAGCCAAATCCACCCCTACCGGCATGCTTCCAGCGAGTCCAGATCCATTGCTACCAGCGAAGCCAAATGCACCACTAATGGCAACGGCAGTTTCACCTCTACCTGCGAAGCCAGATCCATTGCTACCAGCATGCCCCCAGCGAAGCCAGTTTCACCCCAACCAGCAAAGCCGGATCCACCACTCCCAGTGAAGCCAATTTCACCCGTACCAGTGAAGCCGGATCCAACGCTACCAGCTTGTTCCCAGCGAAGTCAGTTTCAACCCTCTCAGGGAAGCTGGATCCAACGCTGCCAGATTGCTCCCAACGAAGGCACGTCGTCGGAGAGGTAAGAGTGTGAATGTCAGAGCAGTTAGGCAAAGCATGTCAGAGCTTTAAAAGTGAGTATCTCAGAGTTGTAAGAGTGAGCATGTCAGAGTTGTAGGAGCAAGCTGGTCAGAGTCATGAGAGTCAGAGTGTGTGCTTGTGCTTGTCATTGTTGTCCAACTGAGTATGTCGGAGTTAAAACAGTCCATGTACAGATGCCAAAGGAGATATCAGTACCATATGAATGAGTAACTGTAATGAATATACAGTATAATCCATGAGTTGCAGTATATAATACATGTGGTGCAGTTCGATAACAGTAATAATTCAGTTGTTCTATCTGTAAATTACAGATATATTATCGGTAAATTACTGGTGTGTTATTGGGTGATACAGGGAATGGCTCTGGGGTGGTTTGTATTATTTGGTGTTATCAGTGTTGTGGGAGGTTAATGTAGATTATATTAGCTATCGTAGATTACATGTAACAGAATAACTTTTCCCAGACATTGGGTTGTGTCAGTGCTTGTGTAGATGGTGCATAGTCAGAGTACGATAGTGTGTTCAGGAGGGTTATCATTTGGGGTTTGAGCTGTGGTTGTACCATTGCCCCAGCTGGATTTCCGGAATTTGGAAGTGGAGGGCATGTAATAACAGTATCTGCCGGGTTCAATGTCTTTCGCAGTGGAATCTGTACCGTTTGTAATGACTAGTCCCAGCGTGCCTGGCCAAGATGAAGGACCACTGAAGGTTGATCCAAATCATCTTCTGGGATGTCAGATGATTTGGTAAACTTTCCAGTCATCTGACATTCGTTACCATCTATCTCGTGATTGGTATCGTTATCCTGCTGTATTAATGAAATTGGGGACATTAGTAATCTGCAACACAATGCACAAAGTCAGAAAAATGGAAGACAAACATTCGATGGACAATCATGATTGGCTGCTTTCTTGAAAGCAAGTGTTCACTCAAGGTGTGCTTTTTGATTTTTCTGTGAATGGAGATTCCTCACCTGTCTGGGTGTAGGTTCTATTTGCTGTAATGAAGATAGAAAGTTGGGGAATGTGGAAGAGTGCATATAAGCAAGAAATATAGGATTACGTGCAATAGAATACAAGGAGAAATGAAGCATGAAGTTGCACATAGTCGAGAAGGATGTGATTCAAGGCGCACCTTGACCGGATTCTGCAGAGATGATATCGATAGTTCATATTCATCATGCAGAAGGTAGTATAGTGTTGTGATTGAGGATGTTGTCAGGTGCACCAAAAATGTCGGATTCCTTGTCAGGTGCACCAGAATAGATGAATTCCTAATGCAGAATGTTAGCAACTCCTATCAGCAACATTCTACATGGAAGTATGAATTGTAGGTTGGCTATAGCCAATGGGTATCGAATAGAACCAGATGCACCTGAACCAGATGCACTGGAAGAAAACTCATGACATTTACTAACCCTTGGTGCTGGCCAAATGGAGCACTGAGAATCTGAATGAAAATATGTGCCCCTGCCTATGACTCTAAACTGAATGATTATGCATGAAAGTTTGAACAGTTAAGGGGACTACATGATCTAGAATTTGTGCCATATTAAGAATCTGCAGAACTTGCCAGATTTTGGATCTTGTGAGTCACAGCTGAGTTGCAAGGGTTCTAGCCGAGTTTGTTATTGATGGAGGAGAAATATTATAAATTTGCATTTGTGGTATAGCTGCCAGAAGCACGCTCAGTTTTTGACCATATTCAATTGTAGTAGCATGCTGTAGTTAAGTTAGCAGTCTATATGGCAATATTGGAAGCATAACTTCCCTTCCACATGTTTGTCTGATCAATGTCAGCACAATAACATGCAGATTGAATTGAATGGGGGAGAGAGAGAATTTGGTACACGATGGAGAGATACAGGTGTAGAGCAAGAATGGTATGGTGAGATTGATGAATCAGGGGTATTCTGATTGATTCAAGCACTACTCATCAATGCCAAGAAGGCTAACAAATCTGTCATATATACTCACTCACATTCTGATTGTGTGTCTATTATCTAGTACATCGTACACTGCTAATTTACACATTCATTCTGCATCTCACAACTACAATGTTGAGTTGAACTGAATGTTGGAGTTGGATGATATATACTACAATGGTATGAATACATAGTGAGATGTCATCTCATGCTGGGCAAAGGAGTGATAGAATATATGGAATTCCGGGGAATTGAGGTGCACCGAAGTTTAAATAGTTATGTTTCAATTCAACAGCGGGGGATTGCTGGCTCACCTTACTCTGGCAGTTGATTGCACTCTGTGAATCTATCTTTCAAGACTCAAGCTTGCAGGTTTCTCTCTCTTTGAACTATACTCTTGATGGAAATCGGTTCACATAATCTATTTTCAGATGCGAGTTTTGGCCGCGTAAATATACATTCAGTTAGAATCCAGTGAAGTCTGTATTCAAAGTATTGAAGACTTAGGCCTCTTTCAGAAGGTGCAGTACCTGGGTGAGCGGGAGTTGCCAGCCAGGTTGTAGAGTTGCTGAGCATAGTCTGTCTATTGAGATACTCACTCTCAAACTCCAGCTCTTTTGACAAAGGCGAAACTTGCAGAAGCTATTCTAGGATTTGGAAGTATATGTCCAAATGTACCACTTAGTCAATTTCGACTTAACTGAGGTTACTAATTGGCCAGGTCTGTGCATTTATGGATTAGTGGTGCGGTGGCTACCTTCCTCCAATGGACAATTGTCACAGAGCTGACAGTTCATGGCATTTTAGCAGTGGCCTTCAGATGCCGATCAAGCATAGATTCATATATTTGTAGGGGCTAAGCTGGATTAACTCCCTGCACCTAAATGTGAAGTGTCTTGATAGGTGAAAATCTGTGTGCACCATGTCCACTGATTCAGAGTTGAAGATAGCATGAAGAGACTGAACCAAACAAAAATATTAAGCGCTCTACAGACTGGGGTACATTCTCTTCAGTAGCTTATTTTATGCTCTTGAGGGGTTCCTGGGTTGAAATAATACATCTGTAATGAGTCGCAGCATCTCATAATTGGCTTTATACAAATCCCAGAACCTCAGCCTCGACTAGATTACAGATCCCAGCTCTGCCCAAAGTTGAATCATTCGCCAAGACATGCTATGCTGTGAAAGCTACAACTTAGGAATGGATACCTGAGTTGTCACTCAGCATTTGACTCACAGGGATGCTGATCTGAGGTGTGCCCAAACTTCTTTGATATGCCAGCAAATGCTACGGTATTGCCACGAATAAGTGACTGCATGTCTCATATTCTAGTACTGGTAATAATTACCACCTTGACTCTCTTTATTGCCAAATGGCGTTGGCAAATATGCTGTGCTAGTTCTGTCATAATGATATGCCCAGGATGCTCTGGTGCACTGCACCTTTGAAGATAGGCCAGCAAAGCAGCAGCTTAGCCAGGAATATTCGGACATTGGTACTCAATATTGCATTGAGTGTCATTATTTCCAAATGGGATTGGAATGTAGGCAGTGATCAATCAGTGATAACAATATGTACACAGGTCCCTCCGGTGCACCTGAACATTGATAATATGTGACTATACGCTATGACTTTGCCCCGAAAATGCAAGCTGGGTCCTCTATGCTGCCACCTGTACTCAATATTGCCTCAGCAGTCTCATTGACAAATGGGATTAGCAAATATGCTGTGCTGCATATGTCAAAACACAACTCAAGACATGACCTGAGGATTCACACATGCATCTAAACTTCGATCATATGCCAGGAAATTCTGCCGCTTCGCCACGAATCAGCCAGCCTGTTTTCTCATATCTGGACATTTGTACTCAATATTACCTAGACTGACTTCATTGCCATATGGGTTTGGCATATATGCAGTTCTCAATCTGTTGTAATGAGAGCCATGATAAATGCCGAGAGTTCTCTGGTGCACCTGGATGTGGATGAATTGTGCTTTTTCATTGTATTGACTTTAACATACTTATGTGACCTCTGGATTCCAGGGCACATCAAATATACAAATGTCAAATAATTTGAAGTGTTGCGACATCTTTCTCCAAATTCTACCCATTCCATTAATCATGAGAAAGGCTTGCTGGGCACTAGTATTTTAGCTTAACAATTGATTTCTTTCTATACTGTATATTACAAATAATCATGAATGCCTATGAAATCCCACTCTAACAATTCCATCATCAGAACTGTAATACACTTCACAATGACAGAGAAAAGATGAATTTATGCAGTATAGTGTGGCTTACAAACGACCTTTTTGACAATTTGTTTCGGTTAGGAAGATTATGTCGGTTGAATATCTGAAGAGCCAGATTTGGATGAAGCATCCTAACAATCTCAAATGATGGTTCATCAGACAGGAACATGTCTCCATTCTCTGTCGGCTGCTGCATATGGTCGATACCAGACCCCAGAATCTAGTATATCTTTGATCTCATGACATTCTGTCAACTCATCAAGCCATGCAGGACTCTGATTTGAGCCACTCCAGCCAGTTGGTGGAGATCACTTGCACTGCTATCATAGCCACCAGGATCCGTATTGATTAAACATAGGGGAGGTACTTTGTTTTGCCCTAGCCGGACAACTCATGCAAATGTTGTACGGTGGCATGTGCTCAAGTAGTCGAGTGTGCGCGGGCGTATGCGAGGGTGTCTTTTGTATCGTGTAATGAGACATGTCACATCGACATAAGGTTGATCAATGACTAATGGTGCTAACTACAAAAGAGGCAACTTACATCATAGTTCTTGGCATAGTGATATCCGTACTTCCAATCAACTCAACACTCCTCCAGGACGGCTATCACATCTGTTTCAAACAAAACAGTAAACAAAGGAGAAGAGGGGCCAAGCAAACATTGTGGATCTCCTTGAAACAAATGTGCCCAATCAATCAATTTGCTTTCCAATGGGATTCCCAATGGCATTTCCACTTCCAATTCCGATACCATTCCCGCGACCATTTCGGAGCACATCCAGGCTATTTCCAAGGCCATTTCTAATTCCAATCCCGAAGCCATTTCCGAGTCCAATCCTGATCATTCCTATCACAGCACACTGCTTCAAGACGGCGGGCTTCAGCAGTGGCTTTGTGAAGCACTCGGTGAGCATCTCAGCAGTCGGTATGTAGCTCAAGTCAATCTCTCCATTTCTAGCCATATCTGCAGCAAGGTAGTACCTGGTCACAATGTGTGGAACTGTAGTCCTGCAGTAGATACTGTTCTTGATGCTTGCAATCAGTGACTGGGAATCGGAGAAGACATGAGGGATCGTTGGGATGCCAAGTTTGTTCAAGAGATGCGAGATCTGTGTGAGTCTCATGCAGCCTACTCCTAAGGCATAGTATTCGGCATCGGTTGTGGACTGGGCAGTGGACTTCTGTTTTCTCGATCGCCAGTCGACCGCTCCTCTGAAGGTGATGACCAGTCCACTTGTCGATTGATAGTCATCCGGGCATCCAACATAGTCTGAGTCGACATAACATCTAGGTGTGCCTTCTCCTTCCAGTGCTCCTCTGAGTGCTCCTCCGAAACTCAGTTCCCAGTCCTTCGTGCCGTTGAGGTACCGGAACACGCGCTTGAGAGCTACCCTATGCTCATTGCTCGGGTCGTGATTGTACCAGCTGATATCTCCAATGGCATATGCGATATCAGGCCGAGTGGCGGTCATTGCATACATGAGGCTTCTGATCATCGAGTAGTATATGCTCGGATCACAGGCTTCTTTGGCGGTATTCCTCTTGTGATGCCTCAATGCCATCGGCGTGGCAACTGGTCTGGACTCGACCATTCTGAATTTCGCCAAGATCGTCCGAATGTAGCTGTGCTGATCGATGACGATCATGTGATGCTCCCGATTGCATTCGATGTTCATGCCGAGATAGAGGAAGACACTCCCAAGATCATGCATCAGGGACCTCTTCTTCATCTTATCTTTGATCTGCCCAATCAAGCCCTTGTTAGCAATGATGAGGAGATCATCGATGTAAACAACGACCGCGGCAACAATGTCATGATCCATATTATGGAGCATGAACAGTCCTCCATCGACACGTGATGCCACAAACCCAATCGAGATCACGCAGTCCTTAAAAGTGCCATACCAAACGTGCGAAGACTGTTTCAGGCCATAGAGAGACTTTCTCAAGCAGAGTACCATCTTCCGCAAAGTCTTTGTTAATCTCCCTGTTTGGAGGAAACGAAAATATCCCTGCGGCGGGTGCATATAGATCTCTTCCTCCAAGTCAACTCCCAAGAAAGCCATGCATACATCCATTTGAGAGATTTTGAGATCGTACTGGGCGGCGATGGCGAGTGCCAGCCTAACGTTGCCCAAGTGAGTGGTCGGTGCATACGTAGCCTGGTAGTCGATGCCTTGGATTTGGTGATTTCCTCCACAGACTAGCCTGGCCATGAACCGCTGCACATTGCCTGCTCCATCACGCTTGATCTTGTATACCCAGTGACTTGGCAAAGCATTTCTCCCTTCCGGAAGCTCCACGAGATCTCCAAAGACTTGATGCTGACCAATTGCATGTCACTGTTCTTCCATCACCGTATCCCATTTGTCCGCGAGCGGAGTCTCAGTTGCTGCTTTGTAAGACTTTGAATCGTCGATGCCATCCTCGTGATCATGATTATTAGAGATCGCAACTGCAGCGTAGATGGGTATTAGATCCACGAATTCATCATCTTCGAGAGCCGATTGTGCAGACTCGGCCAACTTGCCAGCGCAGTTTCGGCGACTACCTTTGGCCGCGGGCTTCCATGCATCTCCAAGTGACGTCTCAAGGCCAGCCAATTCTCGTGACTTCTTGTTCAGCTTCGGAGGGTCCGGAGGTAAATCGTCGTCCAATGGCTCCTCCGTTCGACATTCGGTTGGTTGCCTCTCTATGGATTTGGTTTTGGGTTCCTCGATGACATCTGTGTAGAAGTGCTTGTTCAAGATTGCTTCATCTGCAGCATTCGGTGCTGTGTACCGCTTCCCTTCTCTGGATACCACATCTCGGGAGGGGTGAAGCGTCTTTGCCAATGGTTCGTAAATGAAGTACTGCTTGGTCAATATGCTGCACCCAACGAATATGCCGGGAGTGGCTCTGTAATCCAGCTTTTTTCGTTTCTCTTTCAGAACGTGGAGGAAAGCCAAGCATCTTAACACACGCAGATGTTTCAATACTGGCTTCCTCCCATGCCAGGCCTCATACGGGGTTTTACCGACTCCCAATCACCTCGGAGTGCGGTTCTTGAGATGGACTGCCACTGAGACTGCAAATGCCCAGTACTTAGTGGAAAGTCCGGGGTCGTCCTGCATGCATCGTACACGCTCCATGATCGTGCGGTTCGCCCGTTCGACGACTCCATTAGACTGAGGGGTGTAGGGCGTAGTCATTTCCTTCAGTATGCCCCCTGATTGTAAGTATTCTGCGAATTTCTTGGAGGTGTACTCACCGCCTCCATCTGTACGAAATCACTTCACTTGCTTGCCCGACTCCTTTTCTCTAGGAGCCTTCCAGTCTTTGAATTTCTCAAGGGCATCAAACTTGTACTTCAATATGTACTCATCCTTATGCCTCGTGGCGTCGTCGATGAAGAGCAGCATATATCGACCACCCCCGAAGGCTGTTTCCAGGGGACCGCATTTGTCCAAGTGCACGAGCTGTAAAGGCTCAGTAGCACCGAAGGTCGTGGGAGTAAAGTGCTTTCGAGCTATTTTGCACTTGATGCAGCTCTCGCAATCGCACTTCCTGGTCATCTTCGGAGCGTCGGTGATTGTCGGCAAGATCTCCAAGGCCTTCAGGCTGACGTGTGCCAGGCTGCAATGCCAGAACATCCGCTTCTCTGCATTGTGCCGGGATGCATGCCCAGTCGTCTTAAGTGCAAGGAGGCAGCTGTCTTCGATGTCGGTATATTCTGTCGATTCCAGAGCGCGATCCAGAACTCAATCCAGAACGAAGAGCACATCGACCTGAGGTGCAGTGGCAATCAACTTGCCATGGCGATTGTAGAGGTTGAGAACATAGTGATTCACTGGTTCAACTTTGACGTCCTTGTCCATGATCTGAGATTGTGAGATGAGATTGAACGATCCTGGCAAATGCACCACTTCTTGAAGTATGATCGTTTCCGTCTTTCCATCTGGCAGCTGGCAAATCAACCTAACACTTCCATATCCGGATGCAAACGATGTGACCCCATCGTATCCCTTCACCTTGTTCGTAAACGGAGGATATTCGGTGTTAATGATGAAGATTGATCGACGGCCGGAGATGTGAGTCGTGCATCGGCAATCGATGAACCAATCACTGGATGAAGCACTTGAGCTGGCCACCATCCAGTAGTTCTCGATCGAAGTGCTGAGAGTCGAGGTAGTCTCAGTGGATGCTTTTGCTGCAGTATCGGCAGACTTAGGAGGATCGCCGGGTTGCTTGCTCAAGCAGTTCTCGGTGGTCTGCCGTCGCTGCTGGCAATGAAAGCACCTCCGGAAATCCTTCTCTTTCCTATCGTTGTCTCCCTTATTATCTCTCTTATCACTCCTTGGAATTTTGCCGCCTTTACCGGCTTTACCGCCATTACCACCACCACCTTTGCCACCCTTCTTTGCAAAGAGCAGAGCTTGTGGAGCGAGCCCATTCTCTCTCTTGATTGCAGCTTCCTTTTCGACGAGCTTGGTGATGATCTCATCGGGGGTGGCGGTCATCGTGGCATGTTGTCCATCATGAGCTCCAGGAAGACTTTCCACTCGTCGTTCCTTGGGATTCCGCGAAGGAGGTAGAAGATGTGCTCTTGCTCACTCATCCTGGCAAATGTCTTTGCAGAGTCCGTATCGGTAGCATCAGTGTCAGTGGTCGATGGCCCAGCGCAGAGATTGTAATCCTTGACTTTCCGATCGATCTGCGATGCACAGCTGTCGACATCTCCACAGTCCTGTAGCTTGATGCTCCAAAGGTCTTCCCTAATCTCGAAGATGTTGAGCTTCAGCTTTGACTTGTAGGCTGATGCAAGCTTTTCTCAAAGCGTCTTGGTATCGTCGACGACCGTATATTCCGCTTGTATCATCGGTTCCTTGCCGAGCAGCATAGTCGATCTGGCAACACCATGACAATTCATCTAGTCTTTGAAAGCGGCCTTCTCTGTAGCGGTCGCGTTTGCTGCTGGCTCTTCTGGCTTGTTGTCATATCCTTTGATGATACCATACACTTGCTTCTGCTCGAGAAGTAGTGCCATCTCCGTTGCCCATTGTGCATAGTTTGTGCCATTGAACTTGGTCATGGTGATCGTGGTCGAACTCATCCTGTGACGAGATGTTTTATCTTTTATCGCAATCGTCAGTTATCGTAGTCTCTCAGACTGTACGGGTGATGTCCAACAGCCGCTGTCAGAAACACTGTGGAATGCGGGGTATTTGCTTAGCTTGTGGAGACGCTTCTCCGTGACGATGTTGACCTCCACTCGACGAACGAAAATTGAAGAATTAACCGTCGGTTCCCTTTTTAAAAGCAAGGGCTCAGAACCTGTTGTACGGGGGCGTGAGCTCGAGTAGTGAAGTATGCGCGGGCGTATGCGAAGGTATGACTATTGTATCGTGTAACGAGACTTGTCGCATCGACATAAGGTCGATCGATGACTAATGGTGCTAACAACAAAAGAGGCAAGTTTCATCATTGTCCTTGGCATAGTGATATCCGTACTTCCAATCAGCTCAACAATACCGCAGATTTCTCCTATACACTCATACTCTCCATATCATTCCCATCTTCATCCTCCATCTTTCTTTCTCATCCACACCTCTCTTATCATCGCAGAACCCAAAGTTATGTGACCCCTCACCAACTCCACACACCATCTTCATGAGTTAACACTGAGTACAACATACACCGAGTACAGTATACACCAAGTACAGCATCCACCAAGTACAGCATAAACCGAGTATAGCATGCACCGATGATCGCCTGTCTTCCATTCATTAACATGCTGACAAGTTAACACCTGAATGTAGCATCTGCTTGCGGCATGCCTTCCTACAATATTGACTGCCACCAGCCAGCTCTCCATGAGAGCTGAAAGTCACAGTTACCTCGTCACATTCTCACAGTTGTGAGTTATCTGGGTACTGAATAGAGTATTGGGACCCGGTGAACCTCCCATCGACCGCCTCTGACTATTCCCCTGATCTCGCTTGGTCATGGCCTTCAAAGTTCGTCTCCAAGCTTGGTAGATGATGGCCCGCCACTTCACACCAGTACTGTGTGCAAGTGCATCTGCAATCACGCTCGATCGTGGTCTCCAAGTTCTTATAATCATTGCACCCACGTAGCACCTCCACACCCGCCGGATTATGTCCCAGTGCATTTCTGTGTTCACTCGATCTCCACCTGCAAGTGCATCTCCAACCTCACTCCATCATGGCCTCCAAATGCATCTCTAAGCTCACACAATACGGCCTTCAAGTGTATCTCTGAGCGCAATATATCATCATTTTCTGGCGCACCTCAATATACAATCGCACACCGCCTGTAGCCGGTCCAGATATACCGCGTGTAGATAGGTAGCTCCATAGATACATTGATACATAGATGAGAATACAAACTGAATACATGAATTTTCAAAATTGTTGGACAATAAGCAGTAGCTAGGATTGGCAGGTGCCCCTGCGGTGTTCCCAAAGAAGGTGTTGTTTTTCGCAGACAGCTCTACTGTGATTCGAGGTGCTCCCAGGCTGATGGCCGGTGCTCTGGCCAGCTTCCAGACTTGTTGTCGGCAGGCCCATGCTTGTGGCCGGCACATCAAGGTGCTTCCTGGCAGATGAGAAGGCCACTGCATCGATCCAGTCAACTCTGACATTTGATCATCGTGGGATTCTCGTCTGCCAACTCCGAAATGCTCCCAGACGCTCCCAGAGACAATAATTCAATGTGCCAATGGCATGATTCGTCGTCTCCAACAGGAACCTCGAAGGCAGGGTTGTTGGTCCAACAGTGATTGAAGAACAATGATTGGCAGTCTTCTTGAATGGGTGTGCTCTCTGGATGTGTGCTTGTGTATTTTTCTGTGTATTGCGATTCCTCACCTGGCCGGCTGCGGGTTCCATGCAGCTGAAGTTGAAGATAGAATGTGGGGGAGATTATGGAGTGAGAAGTGTTTAAGGGTAAATGTAGTAAATTAGTATAAAGTGTAACAGAAGAACAGGAAAATTGTGCAAGCAAGTGGCAATTGGCCAATGATGATGCATTTTGAGGGGGGCCTTGAAATGCACCTGGGGAGATAATGTGCATGGTTCATATGTATGTTGAGGATGGCAGTCCATTGATGTGATTACAGTACTTCCAGGTGCATTGGACTAGAAGGATTCCTCATCCCCAATGCCAAATGTTCCCACTCCTATCAACAATGCTATGAATGCAAGAATATGAGGTTGGATCAAGCTAATCAACATAGAATTGAACCAGATGAATCTGACCAGATATACCTGAAGAACAGATGTCATGTAGAGGTTTGTAATATTACCTAACAATTACTCCTTGCAAAATACATTGCAGAGAATATTGTTTAGGAAGAGTGCCTATCCACATGACAGCACGAAAGGTAGTGATTATGCATTGTGTTTTAATAGTCAAGCTGACTCTGTTGAATAGAATGGTTGCAGCATTGAGAATGTACACAACTCAGTAGAATTGGGGCCTTGCAAGTCACGGTGGAGTTACAAGGGTTTAAACTGAGATCAATATATATTAAAAGGTTATTTAAATCTCAGTATATAGTACATTGATTGGATGGACACACTAAATTTCTTTGAATTCTGTTGTATTTGGATGCTGTAGCTGAGTTAGTAGTTAAGAAGGACTTATTGTGGGCATAACCTCAGTTTCATGCATTTGTTTGGGACGAGTCTGGAGAATCACTTCACCATGATATTGCGGTTAATGGAAAACAGAGAGAATTTATCTACACCAAGCAGAATTAAAAGAACTGTCAATGAATGTTAAGGGACAATGATAATTCTGTTGTAATCTTATTGATTCAAGCCCTTGTGAAGGTGAAAATTGCTAGCAAATAGGTCATAAATTATCACTTATATTTAAATTTTGTCCATAATATTGAATACATCGCTCATTCATATTCCACAAATTTATTATTTGTCTCACTATTACAAAGTTGAATGAAAATAAATGTTGGAGTGCAACACTAAATGTAATCATATAAATGCGGAGTGAGATGTCATCTTACTACTTGTGGTGGAGCGATTGGATGCAGTTCCAGACAAGTGCTGTGTACTGAGGCTTGAATTGTTAAACAGGACTCAATGTAATGGCTGGGATTCTATGCTCACCATACTTCAAAAGTTAATTGCACTCTTCACAGATGATGATTCTCAACCTGAGTCTTCATTACAACTACATCCTTATGAAATATTCGAATCTGAAAATTTAGCCACAATCATATAGGTCAGTACAAGATTAATCAGGAAGGATGCTCTTACTAGTGAGGTTACACAAGGAAAGTTACCAGTTACCTACTGAGTCTCCAAACTCAGACTTCTATTGAGGATATTCTCTATTCGATTTCACTTGATGGATGTTGGTCCACACAACTTGTGGTCTGCTATGGATTGTGCTGGATGAGATATATATTTTGTCAGAATCTAGTTACACCTGCATTACAAGTGTTCAGGAGATTGGCCCCTTTGAGTTTGTGCAGTACATGGCGTGTGTGGGAGTTGCCTGTCATCAGCCTAGTTACTAAGTCTAATCTGCCTTTGAGATTCTTGTTCTGAAGCTCCAGCAATTTACCTGTAGCTAAATGTTACAGATGGTAATTTCGGATTTGAATGGTTAGATCTAACAATAGTACATAGTCAATGTCGAGTTAAGTGTGGGTCCTGTCTGGCCAGGGTTTCACTTTGATGGTTAAGTGTACAGTGGCAACTGTTCTCCAGTGATGATTGTACATGTAGCCTGATTGTTGAAGGTATGTTTGAAGTGGTCTTCACATTTCAGTCGAGGATACATTCTGATATTACCACAGGTGTGGTGTGCTGCACCGCCTTCAACTCTGCCTACAGTGTATTGATGGATGACTATCTTGTTGGGCTGCTTCCACTGAGTCAAAAACATTCAATGTCAAAGAAAACATTCTGGGAAAGAAGTAAAGAAGAAATTAAAAGTTGACTATATACTGGGTACACATGTTTCACTGGGTACACATGTTTCAGTGGGTACTTGGTCACTCGGAAAAGTTCCAAGCCAGGGATGATATCTGAATAATCAATTGCACTTTGTCACAGTTGGCATTATACAAATTGAAAAACATCATTCTTGCCTGGATATTCCATCTAACCTGTGTCTGAACTTCAATCATAGGACAACAATGACCCAGCAGCAAAAGCTCCTGGTGTGACATTGGATACAAGGCCATAACACATTGTTTGACTCCCTGTGCTGTACATCTCAAGTTTACCTGATGATCAATCATAGGCCTGTACACGCTGCAGTACTGCCACCGAATGGCAATCTGTCTCTCATCTGCTGACTTGGGTGTGTAATACTGCTTAAGCTATCTTCATTGCTAATGTAATTGTGCAATGTGTAGTACTCCATCAGTCTTGACTACATTCAAGAAATACGATGGATTCTCTAGCACACATCAGTGTAAATGTTTCAGCCAATTTTTTTTCTTTGGATGTTGAATGATGTACTCAGGCTCCGGATTTCTGTGTATCTCCATTATGCCATTGACCAGTACATTTCATTGCTTTGCTTAATCCAATAACATAATTATACCCTGGCTAATCTACATGCATTGAAGAAAGCCTGGAATTCAAAATTGTAGTCCCTAGCTTAAGGTACTTTTACCATTCTTAAAATAACTCCTATATTACCCAGTATATAATTATTTTGTTCATTAATGCATGTACAATATTATTCGGATGACTCTCCACCATGTGACCAGTATGTCACTGACCGTACTGAATTAATTGCCCCATATGGCGTGTTTCGCTTATCAACAAGAGTGCAGATGCATAACTTTTATCTCAAATTTGTCACCACCCTACCTTGTATACCATTCAATTCCAATGTAACAAATGGTGATATCAGAAAACACAATTCCTTTAACAATACTGGATTTGCTGAGAAAAGACAGAGAAATGATTTATTTATGTACAGAAGTGAAAGACAAATGTTGCTTCATGACTGTTTCTATCTGTTGATAAGATAGAGTAGGTGAAATACATAAAGAGGGGTACCTTGATGTCACCCTCCTGTTGATACAAGACTTTTGTTGATGGTCTCGATCTGTTAGGGATACGTCTTGCATTATTGATCACTCTTTCGTATCGGTCTCTCGACACACTGGAATATGATCAACCATCAATCACATGAACATGTGTCAATCCATTAGGATATGCAGGACACTTATTTGTGCCACTCCAGCATGGGGTGGATATCACTTGCTCCACTATCACAGCCACCGGAATCTAGATGCAACTGGCTTCTGTGTGGATCACTGGTTTGCGCCAGCTGATGAACTGAAGCAAATGGCTGGCACTGCTTATTGAACACCTAGAACTACTAAGTTATCACTACACGGTTTGCTGCTGTATAATTCAGGCCTCTCCTATCCAGGATACATGTAGTTATCAACAACAACAGATTTCATTATACTGAAAATTCAGCTGCATTTCTGGCTGTTCTTCATTGCCCATTTCTGCATACCTGTTCAATATGTCCCCATGATTGACAAAATACTTCCTTAGCCACCACTTTGAATTTTCAATCTGGCCATGATGAGAATGACACAGTGCCACTATGTGAGGAGGGGGTGCACCGAGAAGGGCATTTGATATCTTTCTAGGTGACAAAGAGATAACTCACATTATGCTACATCTTGGACAGGATTACAATACTTCACTGGTTCATTTATCCACACTGGATTCAGTGTCTCCCTCAGCTAACAGACAATTGGAGAAACCAGCCAACGACTGAATTTCCATTCTTAGTATTATTGCCCCATCATGATATTGCAATTCTTGGTGTCTCCCAAAGATAGTTGATAACATGCTACCTACCAATCATGTACCCTTTAGCCATCTGAAATACCTTACAATTTGTTCCTTTTCACAGGGGTTTACAGTGGTATTTGCTCTTCCTCAGTCCACTAAGGATTCATGATGTGTACACTCACATGCAGAATCTAAACCAATGGTGTCACACTTGCAAGTTATGCTTCTTACCACCTCCTAATCATTCAATACAATGCAATTTGTATCACCCAGTGCACCGCATCCTTCTGAGCTTCGTTGCCATCTGTCTGGATTGCATGTTCAAATCTCTTCAATGCAGAATTCACTGCCTCTGCACAATGCATTTCCATTGCAGCCATATCCTCTTGATCTTCAAGCACATTTGAAAACAGCCAAATTGTCGATTATCAACTGTCATAGAGTTGATAGAATTCGGGCAGTGCTGTGACTCAATGCTTAGATTCAATTCAGGCAATCATCACAATGTACCAGCCTTCGGTGTTTTCGGTTCTATGCCAGTGAGACCCATCAATCATTCAAATGCTGAAGAAACTGTTAGAGAGTTGGCCATTGCTTGATAGTTTCGCTAGGGATGTGAATATATTATATGATAAAAGAATGTATATTCTCTCAGTTTTCTGACTTCTCAACACCGGTGCTGAGGTTCTGGTGGGTGAGATTTCGATTTTCCACAGTCCATACATAAAAATGTCAGATATTAATCCCTTGTGTCATCTGGTCGATGACACCTCTAGATGTCTCCAACCCTCCACACATTCTGACAACCTGGATTGGCACTAGAGCTGAATGGCAGACTGGATATCCCAGAGCTGAGGTTGTCTGGATCTGTAAAAGGTAGAGAGAAACAGAATTCACCCATTGCAATGGTTACAATGTTTGTTCTTTACTGATAATGCTGTGATAGTTGTTCTGAGCCATATTCACCAATTTGATAACAGTATTCCCCCAGGAAATAGGCAGCAGTAACTCCATAACAACCTTTGCAGTCAGCACTTTGCATATGGTAGCCTCTACCCCAGAGGTAATCTCCTTGCATAGTTCCATTTCATCTGGCAACAGTGCTCCTGGCAGATTCAAATCCCACATCCATCTCATTTCAATAAATCATATTTCCCAAACCTGCTATGTCAGAAACTTGGTTGCAGGAAATCCTGCAAGTGAATAGTTGTTGCCAGGAACCAGGATATTGTTCGATTGGCAAATTGCACAGGAATTCAACATCCCAACTTCCCCATCTATGCATTGATGTGCAAATCCTTTGCAGATATCATTGATAACAGTTCTGAATGCGAAATGGCTATAATCAGAATCAAGATCCCCCTCACCATTCACTTGCTCCATAATGACACTTGCAATGGGGTCTGTATTTTTGTTCATTCTGATGCATCTCTTTCAGTTTTTGCATGGCAGGTTTGGCAGATGGGTACAAACAGCAGCATTCCAGGAATTAATTTTGATGTTAGGTGTTTTACCAAGATGCATTGAAATGGATAGATTGTTGTGCAATATACTCAATTCTATTGTTTCATTTAGAACTCACAATAATACTACTACCAATCGCTGACTCATCATTCTGATTACCCTCCACTGAGGTATTTTCCTCTGAACATTGTATCGTCTAAGACTAATGACTAGTTGATTAGCATTTCTAGCCTGAATCAGGCTAGTGGGAACTAGCTTGGCTGGTCAAATTACATACTCCCCATCATTCTTCTCTATAACTACCTGCAATTCTACCAAGAATACTTTAACATTGTGTCCCAGTTTCCACTTGAAAGTATTTGAAAAGCCACAGTTGTACAAAGTCTGGTCATATATTGGGTTATTCATTAGCGATCCATCTGTATAGTGTTCCATAGACTCCTGATCCAATTTATCTTGCTCCAAGCGAAACTCCAATTAGACTGTAGGGCTCTCTGATGATTCTATTTTGTTTGATGAAATCGATTTGCTTATCCCTGAGCTCCACATCTGGGCAGGTGGCTTTCAGTGGTTCAGGTGATGTAAAGTCTTTATTTTGCACTCGGTAAAGAACCACCATATATGTCTTTCAGAATATGTATAATCCATTAACATGTGGGATCATTCAATAAGACCTTCAGTAGCTGGTGCAACTCGTCAACATTGATGCATGTATATATATTTCAACCTCCCTGGGCATTGGCAAAATTTGGACAGTTGGCAATCTTCCACAGCCCCATTTCCTCGGTAGCTGCTGTTGACATATGAAGGTATCATTGCAAATGGTGGTACTTGGAACGGCAGGCGAAGAGGCTGGGAATCTCATCCTGGCATATCGCACATCAAGGGCAATAACCGCTTTTCACCATAGTTATACTACACTGCTCTGGGTAGTTTGCAATGATTGATGCAATTTGGTGAAATGTGTGACAAGTGCGACCATCTGCACACAGAATTTTTATTCAGCTCTTCACCATCTCTTCTAGAGAGCGCAATATCCTTGCAATGGATTTGTAATAGGCGAACCTATTGGAGTGCAAGGTCAGGCTGCCTTATCATTATGTTCCAGGACCGATTAATATTGATCGCTTCATCTGATTCAATAGTCTCTTCACCTTGGAGTGGTTGCTGATACTCACATACTCTGGGTAAGGCGTTTTCTAGCTGATTAGAGTAGTGAGCTTAGTTTTATCACTGCGAAGAATAATGGCCACAACTGTGGATCCATTGGGCAAAGATACCTAGGATGTGTTAGCAATGACTAATGTGGTTCTAATCATTAGACTATCTGGTCAACTCTGGAGCTGACACTCTTGACACACTACTCTCTCTGAAATGATGAAACGCTAAAACACCATGCTCTCTCCGCCATGTTTTCTGACATACTGGCTCTGGCAATATGACTCTGACACTGTCTGACACTCTTATTCAGACAATCACAATGAGATCTGGATAACAGACAATCTCTCTGATAATACATGCAGATTTTCGAGCATTTTCCACCACCAATCTGCAGTCCAGCTCTCAGCATACATCCATTTGGCACTGGAATCCACATGTTTGCCCAGCAGGTATGAGAGCTGGTTCTTAAACAGGGGATGTTCTAAGATATATTGTGCTGCTGCAATTGGGTTCTGATAACAGAATGGAGTAGCTTTTCCTTCAATATTCACAGAACTCTTCTCCCATCCACTTACACGTCCATCCATTTCTTCCATCTACACAATGTGTTGATAAAGATTGTCTGGGTTTTGGCATGGGCATCAGGTACAATAAGTACTTGTTTGAGGATGTTGTTGAGTTTTATTTTACCTAGGTTGGTATCCACAATAGAACAACAAAGTGGCCATTGTTGGGGTGTAGCAAATGGAGCATGGGGGTCCCAGTTATCATCCTCAAAAGACTCAGCTTGTACTGTGTCATCAATTGGGGTTCCATTGTAGGAGAATATCTCTGTCTCAGGTGGCTGGTATTATGGGGGTTCCTAATCCCAATAATCATTACCATGTTTATTTGAATTAACTACAGCTGCCTATTCACCAAATTGTTCGGCTTTTTTTCCCTTGTCTTATCCCAAGACTCAACTTCTGGAAATCCTGTCCATGAATGAACTAATAGCCATAATGGTCATCAGATGAATCATGGCAATTGACAATATCCTCATATCCCGTGTTCAGACTGACTCTGTTTGGGACATATCCCCAGATATCATATCGAATGCCAGACAGGTTTATAAAGAAATTCTCAAGTGATGCCACCATATCTTGTCCACGTTCTGTATTAAACAATTAAGTCTCCCAAATGAACAGTGTTGTGGTCTGATGCTGTGGGCAGTACTCTCGATTGATAGCAAGACACATAACGATGTTGATGTTGAACTCTGGGAAGTTGTTGGCTTCTAAATGTGTGAAGAGTCGGCCTTGTCGCATGTAAGTGCCAGAGATTCAAGTAATGATAAATACAATTCTTAATAATATTTTAACGTGTTCTTTGCTACTAATGTCTGACTGTGGATTGCAGTTAGAGCTTGGTTCTACTCATTGCTGGAACAGTGTGAGCTCTTTATAGTCAAGTCCTCAAGTTAGTCCCCATTAGAAGTCTCGCTATGACATGATGATAGTCTGATAGCTTGTCTTGGAAAGCCTGAACTGATGCTTCATTCACATAGCCACAAATCTCCAACATTATCGTGTTTACACATGCATGGTCTCAAAGCGCTATGCTCCCCTGTTGGGCCATCCTCAAACAAGATATCCAATGCGCAAAAATGTCAGCATATAACTTTGAATATGACATCTTGCTATCGTTCATTCAGTAGTTGGTACATATCTTGGCACATAGCCTCACAGTGCAAATCACAATTGTATTAATGCCTGACTATAATCTAGAAATTTGGCAAGTGAGTCAGAGATGAAATTGACGACCAACCAGTACTCAGGCAAGGTTGATTAAGACACACCCGTACTGTTGCGATACATAATAACTCATAACAATGATCTCCTCCGCTTCTTGCCTCTTGTTTTCAGCTAATGTCACCAATCCCTCAGATAATGCATGCTTAGGTCTTGACTGTTCGATGGCCACAAAGTGCTGTGAGGTGATCTCACATGTGGATGATTGGCTCAATGGTTCTGTTTACTTGCATATTGCATGATGTCTGCTGCACCCATACTTCTGCATAATCACAACTTGACTGTCTGTTGTCCCGCTAGATAAGATATAGTAGGTGTGGTTGATACTTATGCGCACCACTGACATTATAGTTGACATTCCACATATGGCGACATAGAGAGGTCATTATAGATCGATCAGCTAGATCCTGCACGGGATATCCTTACCAACCGTCATGCAGCTCAAGTTCAATTCCGCTAATAATCACTTGACTGGGAAACATGACAGGGTTGCATGAATAGGTGCTATGCAATCGTAGTCTTGTGACCTCATTTGTATTTACTCCATTCTGTCATGTACCATAACCGCTGCTACCAGATAGCCTCTAACACTACCTCCCTCTCTTGGCCCGGTGACCCAAATGTAGCTCCGTTTCACTAAGCCAAAGTAACAAATGATACCACTCAGCAGTGCGAAATAAATCATTAAAATTTTTACCACAAACAAATTTTCAATTTTTCTGGAACTTTTTCTTTCCAAATATTTGGTCCCTTTCCATCTGCAGATTCTCCTTTTAACACTCTTGTAATATCTCTTCCGGCTTTTCGTTAACATTGTCCAAAGTTTCCCATGTATTTTTGTCATCCTAATATCCTTGCCGTTTTACCAGATCGACAGGTTTTGTGTTCTCATTAATTTTTGTGCTACTTGCGATAATGTTTTCCATTGTCCGTCGAGTATTGTAGGCTTCAATCTCGACTCCCTCCCACTCTGCATTCCTTTGGCACTAATTTTCGTATTGTTTGATGCTGAAAGTTTGATGGATTTTCTATGCCTCCGGAAACATCAGCCAGCAGTATCTCCCATTATGTCTAACCGTTAATATTTCAAATGGTTGATGCCTCCTATCCCCCAACTTCTGGCATCGTCCTTCAGACCTGATGGTATTCAGTTGAGCATGAACAAATTTCCTTTATCCAATGGCTAAATATGTTTTGGTGTCGTATGGTAATGAATCCCCATTTCTTCACAAACCTCTCGCAACTGCATCGAAGCTTTGGCAATTAGTTCACTCATATTATATCCTGATTATATTGAGGCTGGGTTTCGAAATTGTATTTCCATAGGCCTATTTGATCTTTGTTTGTAACTGTGATATTGGAGTAGAAGAGGAATATGTTGGTGTATGAATGATTCGAGTTGTTAGAGGTATACTCTGCCATTGGTAACATATCAGCACAATTGTATTGTTTCAAATAGCAATGCCATCGTAAGTAGTCTTCAATTACTTGATTATGTCATTCCGTTTGTCCATCCATCTGTGGGTGAAAGGCTGTGCTTATGCATTGTTTGATGCTGAGAACCATACATAAGTCTTTGATATACTGTGTAGTGAAAGTTCCATCTCGGTCTGACACAACATCTTTTGGGAATCCCTGATATTTCCCGATGGTTTCCACTTATGGTTTGGCCACTGTCAGTGACTTTGTCTATCAAAGAGGAATGAAGTTTGCCATTTTCACAAATGTGTCAACGACTTCCAAGATCATCACATATCCATCCAAATCCAGTAACTGGGTAATATAGTCTGTACTGATATGTTTCCGTGGTCCACTGTGTATCTTCAGTGGGGGTAACGATCCATTCTTTGAGTGCCCGGGTGATTTCATTCGTCAGCAGTTATGGCAGTGATTGCAATATGCTCTAATATCGTCTTGCATCTTTGGCCATTAATAGTCCCTCGAAACCAACTCTATTGGCCTATGTCTGCGGAAATGCCGTACTACTTTCGAGCTGTGTTCTGATTTCTATATTGGATTCTGCATTGCCTCTGGGGTATATAGTCAATTTATCCCAAAAAGTAAGCTGTTCTTTAATCAGTAATGCTCATCCACTTTTCTCCTTTATGTACTGCATTGCAGATATCTGTATACTGATTATCCTACATCGCATCATGTTTAAGTCTTTCATTCAGTTCAGGAATATTTGAAGCAATGTCCAATCACCCTATTTTGATGGGGTGATATTCTTCCTCCTTGAAGTCCAAAGGTTCAATTTTTAAACATTGATTTCGACCTACTCACGGTGTTTCCATTATTGCTGTTGTACCTCCCACACCCAAGGTGTACACCGGACACCTAGATAGTATGTCATGTTTTTAGTTGGCTGATCCTTTCCGGTAGATTTTTATAAAGTTTTATATCAAGAGCATTCAAGCCGACCTGGTTTGAATTTGGTTGAGTTTGGATTGTGCCACATAATATGGCCTGTCTTCGTTATCTGGAAAGATGGTTACTTAATGCTTGGTTCATTGAACAACATGTCGCCCTTTGGTCAATGCTTCTACTGTAGCAAGCACCTCCTGGTCATAAACATTGTAATTATACTTTGCCCGAGATGGCTTCCTGCAAACGAAGCTGCATGCATGTATTGTAATGTCTCCAAAATTTTGAGATCACATGGTGGCAATAGCAACATCCAATGCATCCGTGTGAATCATTGCGGGTTGATAGTTATCAAAGTGTCTAAGTGTTGGAGTTGTTCCGGTAGTGAACAATATGGTTTTATTGAGGAATGCTGTATGTTCTCTGTTTCCAAAGTAAAAGCTTTGTCTGTCTCCCAATAGTCAATCTGTTATTGGTGCAACTATTCATGCATAGTTTGGTTTAACTCTGCGGTAGAAGTTCCAAAGGCCTAGGGGTAGTTGTATTTCATGTTGATTGGTAGGTGTTGGCCAGTCGACAATATCTTGAGCTTTCGCAGGATCCATTCGTAAGATTTTTCCTGATACTATACAGCCTATACAGGGTGCATCTGTTGTGTCGAATATGCATTTGTCAATCTCAAGACCCATGCCATTTTTCTGCACTAAGTAGAAGACATGTCCTAGTTGTGGATGGTGTGTCTGAAGTGATCCATGTGTCATAATATCAATATCATTGATGTAAGCCACAACTACCATCCCTTTGTCCTCATCTGGTTGAATGGTTGTATTGATAAACAACTCAAGTCCCAACAATGGTCTCAAAATACAGTATATTTCCCTTGGAAATGTCATGGGTGCATTTGTCAATCCAATTGGTATTACTATATATTCGTACAGACCGAACTTGGTTCTGGACATGGCAATCTTCTCATGTCCTAAGACCTTTCAAATTCAATGCAAAGCTGCTTTGAAGTTGATCTTAGTGATGTAATTGGCTCTACAAACTCTTCCCTGCAGTTTACGCATAATTGATAATGGTATCTTGTGTAAAACTGTATATTTGTTATGTGGTCAACAGTCATTGCATAACTGTTGGCCTTTTCAATTCCCCTTTGTGATGAAGAATATTGAACTTCCCACTGGACTATGTGATGGAGGTATTTGTCCTTCTTGAATCATCTTATCCAGATCTTCCTTTAACATTCCTTCCTCTTCTTGTGATAATTGAGATATTTGTCTCATTCGTAACCACTTTTCAGGTCCTTTGAGACCGATTCGTTAATCGCATCCTGGATGACTTGGTAATCATTCTCCTTCTGTAGTTTAGAACAAAAGGAGACACTTGTGATTGTAAATCAGTAGCCTCTGTATTATAGAGGGATTAGCAATAATGAATGCTCCAATGTTTGTGGCATCTGGCCGTAGAGCTTCTCAATTGTGGTATTCTATTATACATTCCAGGTGAAGTTTCCCACACCCAAAACAGTAATCTGTACAATGTAGAAAGTGGGAATAGCCAGTGATGCTTCCTCCCACTTTATTTTTCGAAAGATACAATGGTGGCATTATGGTGTCATAATCTTGTGAAGAATTTCTTAGTTTGAAAGTGTGGTCTTGAATGTTTTGAAATGTGTCGTTTCCCAAAGTTACTACTCGAGGTTTGGTGAGAACTCCCACTGCAGGTGTCTTTCCACCTTCGCTGTCGGAAGCCCCAGCAGGTAAAGTCCTTTTTGCCATACGAATTTGGAATGCCTTCATTGATTGTAGCCAAATAACATTGGCTGTATTTCCTAAACCCAACATACATCGAATGGGGAATTGTTTTGCATCAAAATACATGAAAATTTCAAGATGTGTCATTTTCCAATCTTTATTGGGGATCCCATATGAATCTTACGGCCAATTGTTCTAGATGCTTCGTAAAATATGAAGTTGTTCGAATGATTTGATTGTTTGAGTTCATTTGGATCTAGCTCCATTGAAGCTTTGCGTTTCATCATCACTATCCTTTTGACATTGTCCATTCTCTGACTCGTATGAAAGTAATTATTGAATTTGTTTGAAAATATTAGATCATATTGTGGTATGTCGTATATCCTTACTGGCCAGCAGGTTCGACCTTCTAGATATTCTCAGAGGAGAGAACTATTTTCTTGATTTACTGCTTAGCCCCATATCATTATTTTTTTAATCTGATTCCCACTAACTTCATTTACTTTCAGAAGATTAATCCTCTTCTGATTCCTCAGCGGAATTATCACTATCCTCAATATCTTTCTCAGTAGAATCCTTATTCTCCTCACTGTTTTCCATGTTACTATCTTCAGTGAAATCCCTAAGCTCCTTGCTGTCTCCATCTTCTGTAGATCAATCATTTTCATCCTCCTCAAGCTCATATGCTTCTACATTTATTTTCTGATATTCCTTTGGCTTCAGGAATGGTGCCGTTCCTTTTTCATTCCAGATCCACCGAAAACAATTCATTGTATTATGAAATGCTATTGTGTCTGCCGGCCATGCATGTCTCATATATTCCCATGCCTTCCTTTTTCTGTCCAGTTCTTCTTTGTGGATTGCTTCAAACCTGGGTGGCAAAAGTTTGAACTTCTTCTTTTGTACTTTGGTCCATGATCATCTTAAATCCTGGCTTAGTGCCCTCCAAAGTTCTTTTTTGGACTCTGAGCTAGTGCTTGGTTTTTCAGTTGAATTTTTCTTTTGTTGGGTTTGTTGTTTGAAGGTTACTCTTTGACACATCCCTGGTTGCTGTCGTTCATCTGGCTTGTCGGAACATCTCGATCAGGTCTTCATGGGATGTTCCTGTTCTGTCGATTATATGCATCTGTCCGGACATCTAGGTGTAAATGACTGAGTCATATTATCTTTGATTTAGCTCCTGTCCACTGAAATTTGTTGTTGTGCATTTGAATCTTGGTAGAAATATAGCCGAAATTACACTGACATTTACTTTTGCCGAACTCTGCGTATGCTATATCTCAGGATTCCTTAACTGCAAAGATACGTGTAAGTGCATTCTTATATATCATACATGACCTGGAAATTTTGCAGCCAATGCTTGTATTTCCCACTAAACATGCCATCCCAGAGCATACAATTTGAGTATTCCTCCTACCCAACTTATAGTTTTCCATGGATTGTCGAATTTCTGTGGTTGATTGCCGAACAAGGTTTATCTGACAATTGAGCACTAGTCACAGTCTGCGTTAGGTTTTCCCTCAAATTGGTAAGGAACCTTACATTGTATGCACTCAATATCTGTCTATCTTCGTATTCGACATTCTGGCAGTGTCTGTCCTTACGGGCTTTGTGGAGCTGGTCTCTTTGTACATGCTTGATGTGGTGGGCCTGGTAGTGGTAGACCTGGTAGCGGTTCTGTGTTATCTTCATCATTGTTCCCATTTCTGTCATCATCACCATCACCAGCACATCAGCAAAGAATAATTCCGTCCGGGCAGAATGGCTCCGTCAGAGTGGACACGCTCCATCAGAGCCGTCAGAGACACCCCGGTGGCGGCTTACTCCACGCCCGGTGTCAATACCACACGTCGCGTTGCATATCGTCCTCCCATCGGAGTTTCACTGTTTCTTCTCGCTTTGGCGGTATCCGATTTTCAACGAACACTCTGGCGTTGAAGGCCAACTGTGACGATACGTAGGAATGGGTTCATTAGGCACACACTGGCATCAGGATTGCAATGCGATGGGTGACACTGCGAAACTCACTCCTCGCGTTCCTTCTAGCTGCGCGCAAAATGCAATTCTCTCTTTACTAATTGTACACATCATTCCAAGTCGCCAGATCTATGTGGCTATTGACAATCCATCGCTCGTTCTGTCCGTCTCCTGTCTTACTACTAGTAGCTATCTCTGGAATTACATGTGCGCAGCCGACGATGCTTCCCACGCTGAAAACTTGCAAAGCAACTGCTGCCGGTGCTTTTCTCACTTGTACAAATTTCGAGACGGGATCCAAGTTACCCGAGTTTTCAGGTCTTGTGGTGAGCGCCAGGGCTAACCAGTACTCAACCAAAGCTCCATCCTTGTTCAGGAGCCTGATTTTGAATAGTCGTTGCAGTTGCCACGGGAGATGACCATTCAGCGCACCATAACATCTCCCTAGGCATTGCTTTACCCACACCAAGTCGTTCCGTCGGTCCCCTTCGCGCCAGCTCTGGCTTCCTGTGCATCGACAAATCCGAGATATGCGTTCACCTTCTAAACCCTCAACTTGAACCTTAATACCATGGTAAATACAGAGCTCCATTGTGTGCAGTTATTCATCCAATATATACGTCTTGTTACGACTATTATGCTTCAGAAACTCCTGCGTGCCGTTGTATATTGTCACGCGGTGCGTTGAATCTTGCGTATTGTCGAGTGATGCTCGGAAGTCTTTGATCATAGCGTCAGGATGCTTTCCATCATGGCGGGTTTGGGGTGCCATGAATTCGGGCTTCGCATATGACTGGGAGCTCAGGGGGGCAGCCAGATCAGCGCCGGAAGGGAGGACTTTGCAGGTGGCAGCGCTGTTCTCTCGACGCTGAGCGAGGGCTTGGAGATTGAGCTCTCTGATTTGGACGCTGAGAATGCGACGCTGAAAGGTGATTACTTGCGGCAGGTGCTTTGAGATTGTGATTGGAGGCGTTCCAACCGTCCTTGAGATTTGTTTCATGTGCGTATTCATGTCTCTCGGCAGAATACTGTTGCAAGGCACCATATCGACGAATCTGTTCCACACATTGAGACATCAAGTGGATCTTCTGAAAGTTCAAGTCGGCATCTAACTCCTTGGAAACATCTATCTCTAGGCTGATATGATCCCGCCAGGCCCTCATTTCGCACCGCTTCTTGGACGGTGTCCATCTTTCAGCATTTGTTTCCTCATGTACCTTTCGCTTCTCACGAGCTCCGTTCTCAGGGCGTTGGCTTTGGCCATTGCCTCTTTGCCGGATCGACCGAGTAAGAACACATCTTTGAAGGTGTGAACACGACACAAGGCGTCTTCCATGTAGCTCAATGTTGCATCATCGTGAGATTCATATCGAGCATACATATAGAATTCTAACAATGCCCGTGTACACTCAATTGCGCGATTGATTATGGGACTCTAAGCGGGGCTTCCTCCTCGTAGAGACTGGGTTACAACTCTAAGCAGGTACCGGCTCATTTCCTTCATCTCCTTCCCATTCCATTGAGAAACTTCCTCATATGACTTAGTTTGTGGTGTGAGGTCGTGGTATGCAGGCACGGATAACCAGATTGCGTTGTAATTGTCGAGCCGTTCGTGCATCTTCATGAAGTGGAAAATCCACTTCTTGAGGTGATCAAGCATGCCGATCTGCATTGTATGGAGGAGGTCAGGCTTCGGGAGGTCACTCACGATACAGGGTGTATGTCGAAACATGTTGAATCCCTGGTGAACATGGCGCGACGAGAGTTCGGCATCGGCTGCCTTGGTGTTGGCATCACTGAGAGTTCGATATAGGTTGTGATCCCACCGGGGGTGTTAGTTGTCAGGAGGGACACAATCTCCAAGTTCATTCTTTGGACACTCGCACGAAAAACAGACATGTTGCTTGAGATGATGTGGGTCGCTATACTCAGGGCAATCTGCAAGCCATGCTGCTAAAACCGGTTTGCAACGCCTAACGATGCCATCTTCACAGAGAACGTTGTAATACCCACTCTCGGCGCTGGGATTTTGTTCAAAGGTGAGAGGGTGGAGTACCCGCCAGAGTACCTCGTTCGGCACCTCTCGGTTTGTTTGCCGCTGCTCATTCAGCCGCTTCTGAGGAATATTGCGGTTCTTGATCGGAATCGGCAGGAGAGCGACCATTACGACGCTGTGCATTGAGGGCATCTGGCGGAGCTTCGAAGATAGATTTCCAATTGTCATATATACAGGCTATACTTTCTTGTTGCCAGCGAAATTCGAGAGATGCGTTCCATCGGACATGTAGATCAAGGGACCCAGTGTATCCCCCACTCTGAGCGTTGACTTAACGTCGGTTAGTACATCATCATACTTGGGTATCTCTCCTTACCGGTGTCTCCCACCACCAGTCCGCAGTGTGCATTTCAGTTTAGAGGCGTTTCGTTGGCATATTGCTGTTAAAGCAACACTGAGGGGTGTAAATATGATGCTCGGCATACACTGGCTGCCGCATCAACCATCTCATGCTTTTGATGATGTCTCGACTCCAGTATTTGATAGGGCGTTGGTGATTGTCATTCCATTTCATATCCTCGAGAGTGTGTAGTTCCCTCTCCCCGAGAGCCAGATCATAAGGCATGCTAGCCACGAGCTTTTGGACGCCATTCCCGTTTTTGAAGCCTGGGAAATGCAGCGCGGTGTTTTCTTCCTTCAGCACGTTGTCATAGTACCTCTTCATCCCTTTCTTCTTGATCCCACACTGGATATATTTGTACTCTTCACGCGTCGCTAACGGGTAGTAGGGATTGTTTTGAAGGTTCGTCTCAAGGAAACCCTAAGCGTCGCGTTCCCATGGCTCAGCAATGTAGTCACTCAGCGGAGCACCGGCGCCAGGGTATGATTCCGTCCGCGGCAGAGGAGGTGGCGGTGGTTCAGCCTCTGAGTCTGCGATGTTTTCAAGGTGTTCGAGGTAGGGAAACGCGTCCAAGTCATCGACTGAATCTGTGTTAGCGTTCAATTCACGATGCTGAGCGGGTTCAACGTGTCGGGGCGCCGTGCGAACAGTCAGATTCTTCTGGCGTGCAACTTGTAGGTGTTCCGGATGGTGTAATTTGATATGTTTAAGTCGCCAGCTGTCTGAGGTGAACTTCTTTCGGCATGAAAATTTGGGGCAACGGAAAGGGGTCTTCTCTGGCATTGTCGACAACACGCGAGGAGTGGAGTATTCACTGTAGAAAGGGACGAAGGTTGGTGCTGGGCCTGAGCAATCTGGTGTGGGTATAAGCTCACGATACTTGAGAGATTTATTGAGCCTCAACACCATCACAAGGAGGCTCCTTACACGCCGGGAGTTGCAAGAACACTGCATGTGCGATGTCCCATAATACTATGAATTGATAAAAAATACACCCTGAGTAATCCAAAAACCTCGAGACGCGTGTAATAATCAATGCCTGAGATCAATAGATCAGAACAAAGGAAACAAACAAGCCCAAAACCCTAACCCAAACCAACAAAACACCTCCACGCGTGCCTTAATCAGTGCCTGAGATGAATGGATTACAGCAAAGGAAACTCACAAGAAAAGATCCTGACCCTAACCCGAACGCACGCCTCCTCTACAACGCGAGGACTGGTTCACTCCTCGCCTTCAGAGCCATCAGGGCGCGCCTCAGGGAGAGGGACATTGGGGAGAGGGACATCGGGGAGAGAGACATCGGGGAGAGGGACATCCGGGAGAGGGACATCCAGGAGAGGGACATCGTGGAGACTGTTGCCACCTGCCGATTCGTGGAGTAGCTGCTGATCCACATCGACATCTGAGGTCTTTCCGGCTACCTCAGCTTCTCGCAGAATTGGCGCCGCTGGGCGAGGTTTTTGCGGCGTCACAAGCCACACAGACTCCTACCCACTGAGGGTACGAGTCTCCGGAGTTCGTGGTCATGGGAGAAGCTCCGGGGTTTGTGACTGTGGGGCAGGCGCCGGATGTCGTGGCCGTGGGGTATGCTCTAGCATCACCTGGCCTTGCTCACGTAGCATGGTTGGCTGATCATCTACCATGGTATCAGCATCGTCAGCCGATGAATTTACCATCTCTCCCTGGCCAATCGTCCGAGGTTCTTTGCCATTATCCTCATCCTCATCCTCATCCTCCTCCTCATCCACCTCCTCTTCCTCCTTCTCATCGTCCTCCTCTTCATCTTCCTCATCTTCACCGTCCCTTTCCATATCCACATCGCCATCTAAATCAACGCCATCCGGTGTGTCCACATCATCCTCCATGGGCATATCCACATCGGAATCACGTTCTGAGTCATATTCGCCGTCTGACTCGGTCAAGTCGGTATCAGTATCTGAGGAAATTGACATGGCGGGCAATGCTTCCGGCTCTAAATATACCTGCTCTAGTTAGCCCTCCATGTCCAAGTCTGCCTCTGGCATTTCCTTCTGCAACTGCAAAGCAACAGCACGAGAGATATCACCTCCCCCTGGGGTTTGTTTAACAATACCTTTCCCTTTACCATTTCCCATCCCCTTCCCCTTCCCTGTCCCCTTCCCGTCCTCAGTCGCCTTCCCTTTCCCCTTCCCATGCTTTGTTCCCTTCCCATTCCCAGTCCCTTCCTCACCACCCTGCATGTCCTCCTCATCCTCGCCATCGTCATTGTCATTGGCATCGCCAGGACGGCTCCCTCCACCGCTCGGCGCTCCGGGATCCGCCCAGTTCTCATCATCATCTTCTTCATTGATTATGTCATCCCAATTCAGTGGTCTAACGGCCAGGAAGTCGCCTTGTTCGTACTGCCGGCAGCTTGGCTGGTCAATCTTTACCCTGGGATCATCGCTACCGTACCAAGAGAAACGCTCACCGATGCGTTAAACCTGCCCCAAGCTGGTTGTCTGTGCATTGGACCGATCGACTTGATCCTCGAAGGCACGGGGGTTGTCCCACCTCCAATTGTTCATTTGGTTGCGGGTGTTGTCAAACATTTGCCCCATATATGAGCGGAAGGCAGCCCACCACTCCCGAAAAGGCGAACTTCTGCTCTTGTGGTGCGGACACATCAGCTGGAATTGTGAAAAGTGGCAAGTCGTGACTGGATCAAGAAAGACGATATCACAAAAGAGGTCCCATGCCCTCTCGTCATTGATGCTGCAAACATTGTATATCCGTATGAGTCCACAGATGTGTTCCGAGATGAATCGCATTATATGGTCCCGATCCAACGACAAGCGTCGATTTATAACCGATGTCGCCATCTTTGCCCTAGCCTTCCCCTTTCCTTTGCTGCTGCGCTTTGGTGCCATCGCTGTGAGTTGAAAATGAATCTAAATCCGAAACATTAGCACTATGATCAAGTTGCATGTAGCGGAAGGAAACCCAGAGGGAAAGTACAAAGTTGTGAGGTTATCGGGTGTGTTTTTGAACAATACGCATTGTTTTGTGCAAGTCACGTGATGTCGAGATCAGGATGCTGTCGGTGTGTATAATGCGGGAGGAAAGAAGAAAGGAGGTGTAGGCGGGAAGAAGGGATATATATACTTGAGTTCCGGCGATTTCTTGGTTCAACTTGTGAGTTTTGTTGGTTAACGAACACAAAACGGCCCAGCCTTGATCTTGCAGAACCACCAGGCAGATCATGAACGACAAGCCTGGAGACGAGATTTAAAACTCGCGGAGAGGACAGTTTACGACGCCAGGCATTGCGTTTGCATCACACATTATTTTTACCGCTCAGACCTTGTGCATCTCGAAGCAAACTGAGTAGTTCTCAGGTTGCGCCAACTGTGCAACTATCCAATATGGCTACCAATGCCTAGCAGTGGAAAAAGCACACGCAACTGATGCCATAGGATAGAGAATACATCATCGTTCACTCTGCGATGCTTTTAGCTCTGCCAAAGAGAGATTTCCACCGGGAAGCTAAAGATGTACACAATCGATGGTTTGAAGTATTGTGCCAAGAACGAGTGCAACACGATGATAATCGCGCCAAGAAGGCATAAACACCCTTCAAGCAGTGCAAATAGACCTTCAGAATTTGCTGTAACAGTGAATATCAAGGGTGAGTTTAATCTGATGGCAGTTAGCCCCATAATTGAATGCTTTTGAAGGGATCTTGTACCCGAGTATTGTTGGGGTTTAGAGTCTAGCGCGGTCTACACTGCGCCTCCCTTTTTTGTCGAATCCGTCCATGGTCGCTCAGATTGGAGTCTACCTCGCCTGCCATTGCATATGCGACCAGAGGATAGTATTCCTACCTGCCTAAAGTCGAACATCCATATCGGATGATGCCTTCCCGAACCCCTCACCTTGTCACGTCTCCAGTCGTAAGAAATGTTCGGAGTCGTCAAAATCAACCAACGCGTGGGCATTCGGGGAATTCTGAAATTCCCCCTGCTAAGAGACGCGCTTCCGTACCGGCTGGCGAGAGGGATTCCTCTCAAGGAGGGAGTTCCGTAGCCTCCACAAACCAAGGTCAGATCTCCACTCCCTCATCTTCGCTGAACAATTCTTGCGTTGCAGATAATACCCCGTCTGCTACACAGCAACCGTCAATAATTACTCCAACCGCCGCGCCGGGTACAAGCAGTGGTAACACGCCAGCACCCAGCGGAACCTTACAGACAGAATCAACGCGTCATGTTGTATCGAGCCCTGCATCCGGCATTGGTAGCACTCCCACTCCTGTCAGCGGTCTTGAAAACCTGCCTACCCCCATGCCTAATTCAGAAGCCTGCGTGATTATTACAAATCCACTGCGAATGCGAGCTACAGAAAGGAATCAGAGACAGAGGCAGTGGCAATTGCAAACGCAGGCAGTGTCTACACCTCGATCAGTGGTCTCCAGCAGTCGCAGCATCCATAAATTTGGTCACTCCGACATGACGCGTCTTGTATTTGCAATGGGCAGACTCCTGCAGCTCTACATGTGGAACAGACGGCCGTTTATGAGTGCAAGCGACTTGGAGACGGTAAGGTATGCAACGCAACACGTTGCGAAAACATTGGCTGAACCCCCACACCGGTAGATAATAGAGACGTACTGGAACACCGCAATGCAGCAAAACAACATTTGGTCCATAGCATTTGAGGCACGCACAAAGGAGATCTTGAAAGAGGTATGCTGAATCAACGGCCCACGTTGGATAATACACGCTCAAACCGGTACCAGGTTTGCGCACAAGTCGATAAGGTCTTATCCCATTGTATTCAATCAGCAAGGGACAATATAGCAGAGCAATATGATTTCCACCGCTTTGAATCCAACGCAGAGCATTTGGGATTCATTGATTCCCTTCTGGCAGACAATAAGTATCTTTTTCCTTTAGCAGAGAGTGTGGAAGGTGGTGTATGCGGTCCAAATCCAACACAGAGAGTGTCGAAAGCTGCTAACAAATGTCTAGCCTCCACTTCACTTCCTGGCGGAAGCAATCCCGCGGTTTATCTACATCAAATTTCATCATCGGGCGAATAACCGCGGTAAGTATGCTCATGGATTTTGTAATTCCATGATTGACGACAAGGACGGACATATACCCTCGCCACTGATCATGTTTACCTGCACCGCATTGCGCCATGCTCTCCTGGAGTGGCAGAAGAACAATGGCATTCATCCGAAAGCTTCCAAGTCAAAGCTGAAAGCGGACAGACCTGATCACTCGAACTACTTCAATAACAAGAATGACGGTGATAAGAACGCATCCTGCTGCGTTGCAACGTGTAGCAAGATGTTAACCTCGCCTGGCGTTGCAGACACATATGCATTCTCGATAAATACCTGGAACACACTACCGGAGAGCTACCAACAGAGGGTGTATAACAACACTCTTGCTACAGTCAAGCGTCAGATCCAACAGGCGGAGAACCCAACACCTGCCGTGGTGATCAGCGTGGAAGCAGCGCGTGTTCACAATGCTATTCTTCTTGATTATTTGACCTCCGAAGTGGCGCTTGAGGAGCCTGAGATCGGAAGCACTGACCTAAACATCCCGATAGACAACAATTGCAAGGATGACGAACTTCATTTTGGGATGCCAGGGGGCAGCGGGGATCAGGACGGTGAAGGTGATGAAAGCGACGTGCGCGATGCAATCCCCACTGCCAGCTGACGATGACGGCCCATAACTGACCTCGAGAGGTTTGACCTGGGAACCAGTGATGTCGCTGGGTATGAGGGCGAGAATGGGGACGATGCGTATGCGGATGAGGAGGAAGAAGCATCGTAAACCGATGATGGATCAACGTAGAATGTGGAGGACTGAGGGCATAGTAGGTGTGTCCTGGGAACCAGTGATGTCGAAGGGTATGAGTGCGAGGATGGCGACGATGCATCGCAAGCCGATGATGGATCAACGCAGAATGTCAAGGACTAAGGGCATAGTACTAGAGAGTGTGAAGATTAGACTGTATATTTCATACTGGTAAAATACAATAATGGCGAAGCAAAAGCAAAGGCAAGCGATGTATCCCAAGCGAAGACTGTATTGCAATATGTGACAAACTCTCAAAGCTAAACATATATGGGGCGAGTCCAGCATCCGATATATAGCTATAGCAATAGCGGAGAAGTACAATGTGGCTATCGGCCGAAGAAAGGCATAAATATCGCCAGGGGTTGGGTAAACGGCTACAGCATAACTGCAGCCCCTACGAAGTGTGTAACTCACGTGTCGTTCTGATGGTGCGTATTCCAGGCGCAAAGCAAAGTAGGTAAGTATGCAACGCAACCCGTCGCCTGTGCGATGGGTAGTGTATAAATCTCCGTCAGAGGGTACGAGGTTCTGTCAGAGCACTCCGAGCCGTCCGGAACACCCGGGTGTTTCAGACGGAAACGAGCGTTGTTGCTGATGCACCTCCTTTCAAATATCTCTACTGATATCACATATCACTTTCTGGATCATGTATGCTGGATCCGTCACACCATTCACTTCCGTCCTGATATTGCAAAGTAAATTGTTGGGATTGATGTTTGCGGCTTAGTCCTACGTGCATGAACTTGGTCTACGCGACGTGCTTTCCGACAACTGATATTCTCTTATATTTGTTGATAATCGAGTCCTAACTCCCTGTATTGTTTCCAATGTGGCATCCTTGGCCTTCCTGGGTTTATTGATGACTTGTAAGGCAATTAACAATATAATTAGGTTCTCGATGCACCACGATACATTCAGAAGGGATTGCTGTGCAGTTCTCCAGATTGTTCATTCGTCCTTTCGTCTGGAGACTATAGTTTCAATTGGCAACAATCCTTTGGTGGTACCATTCTGTTGGCTGATAATGTCTTGAATTTTGTCATGAACCCCATGGAATAGGGCTCCTGCCTCATGTACAATCCTATCATCTTGTTGATGGAGAATATCAACTCCTAATCTGAGATCTTCGAATACTACCTAATGAATCCACATTTGGCTGCCTACTCCGCAGAGTTGTCCATCCATCATAGCTTGCTCTGTTTCGTGCCGGGCCTCCAGTATGTAAAAGTCTCACTGAGCGGACCAGAATTCTTCCCTAACTACCTCCTTGTCCTTGAGTCATTGCTGTACGCAGTGCATGACTTGTGGTGCCAGTCCCGTCGACTATACCTGTACCAGGCCACCATGGTGCATTATATCCTCACTGAGTCATAATTCTGCCTCATCAGATAGAATCCGTGATCAGTCAGAACTAGCTCATGGCCTCTGTCAGACACAGCTGGTAGTCATGGCACCATTCTGGTACGTCACAAGCCACTCCTGGCAATTTCTCTTTGCTTTATATCTTTACATTGGAGCTGTGTAGCCCCAACACTCTACTCAAATATGTGAGATAGCATCTTGGGGTTGCCATCATGTAGAGTATTTACGGAGTGAGTGATTGGTACCAGAAAATAGTCTATTTGACCAATAACCAGACTGCGATTTTCGCGGCAAGGATCACACTTGCATTTTGCTCCTTTGCCAAGATGTTCACACATTCTGCATATGTTAAATGCTGCTTGTCATAGAATGGTGCCTGAGTGATATATAGGATAACTCCAGGTATTCCAATTGCACAATCGACAGCTGGCCGGTGCATGTTTTGCAATACTGTTTTCGATAATGCAACAAATGCAGTAACTACGGTTTCTGGAGCAAAGTTCTCAACAGAACCTTACACCTTCATTTATTCAGCAGTAGCATTCATGACAATCCTGACAATAGTTCATAGGGATCAAAGTACTAATACAATATTATTCTGTTATGGGGGTTCTTCATCCCAATAATCAAGAAATCTTTTATTCAAATTGGGTACAGCCGCTGATTCACCAAATTGTGCTGCCTTTTTCCCTCACCCTATCGCAGAGTCAACTTCTTGAAATCCTTTCCAAGAACAAACTACTAGCTGTAATGGTCAGCAGATATACCGTGAGGATTTCCAATATTCTTGTATTCGTTGTTCAGAGAGAGTGCAGTTGTAACATATCTCTAAACCTCATATCTAATTGTTGTGACGAACCTGTTGAGACGATTGATTGATTGAGTCTAAGTCTAAGATGACACGTAGCCTATATTGTAGCTGCCAGCCCTAACCCACAGCCATGTGATGACGTACTCTACAAAGACCTGGTCTAACACTCCTCCAGGGCGTTATCATGTCCATCAAACACTAAGCCATTGACAAAACAGACAGAAAACAAACAGAAGACAGAAGACAGAAGCCAAACCATGCCATGCCCTGAGCTCCTCCCAAACAACTCCTGCTCATGGCGTTGGAGTCATCAATCCTGGGCCTACGCCTAAACTCGGTGGTTGATTGTGCTGTTGGCATCAACTGTCTTGACTTCCAGTTAGCCGCTCCTCTGAAGGTGACACACAGTCCTGTTGAATCGTGATCGGTATTGCACTGAATAACCGTATCGAAGGTACTGCTCCAAACAGCTGGAGCGTCGTTGATTCTCATACGCAGCCTCTCGGTCCCAATCATTGGTTCTGCTGTCGGTGTTGAAATTGGAGACGCGACTCCATGGTGATGTTGACTTCCGCTCGACTAATGAAGCGGACGATCATCATTTCCCTGCTGGACGCCAGGGCTCATAGCCGGTTGTCCGGTGGTGCATCGAGATTGGAGACGCTTCTCCGTGGCGATGTTAACTTCCACTCGACAAACCAAGTGGAAGTGTTGATTATTGTTTCTTTTTGAACACAAGTGCCTGAAACCTGTTGTACGGTAGTAGATGGTCGCGTAGTCGATTATGTGCGTGCATGTGCGAAGGTGCAACTCTGTCGGTATTGAAATTGGAGACACATCTCCATGGCGATGTTGACTTCCGTTCAACAAAGGAAGTGGAAGTGTTGATCGTGGGTTCCCTTTTTAAACGCAAGCGCTCATGGCCAGTTGTTCAGTGGCGGATGCTCGTTTAGTCGAGTATGTGTCGGTGACAGTGTCGGTGTCAGTGTCAAAGTTGGAGATGCCTCTCCATAGCTGCAAGTCGAATTCGAGATGCATCTCCAAAGGTCGCTCTTCTGTCTCAGCTAGCCCTAGGGAACTCGCTCCCGGGGATTGTGGATCCCCGTACATGGCCTCCCGGGTGGAGGAATGGGGTTGTTGTCATTGAAGGTTTAGGGTGCAGGTACAATACACACTGTACAGCTAACAAAGCTTCCTCGTCCTCAGAGTAGAGGAGTCCACAGACTTCTTGGATTCATGGCCACAATTGCCACCGCCGGTCTCTGAAGGCTGTCGCAAATCACATACCCAGTGCAGTGCACCGGACCAACCGCAGCGCTCCCCGGGGGTGTTGTGTGTGTTTGCCGACATCTCCCAAGTGTCTGCGGTCCATTACCCGCCCACTTCTTATAGACTATCCAAATACCATACTGTATGTCGAGCTGCTTGGCTGGCAGCCAATGAACCTGTTACGAAATCGCTTTGAACACAGTCCGATGTTTACGTGAACTCACCCGACGGTGTTGGTCTGAGCTCCTCGGAGGGTGGTGACACGATGTCCTCTGAGGGTGTTGACACGATGTTAACCGAAACTCCTGCCAACCTGCTCTCCATACTCATCCCGAACGTGTCCTGGCGATGTATCGCTCGGTTGCCGTAACCTCGTATACCCCTAGAACTCATCACTGCTGCCATCCCAGCCATTGCGGCCATTGCGGCCATCCCAGCTATCACTGCCCTCTAAGCAGTTGAGTGTGAGATTTCGTCAAGAGGAGGAATCTGAATCCTTTGCATCGTGGAATTATCGTCCTGAGTCCGTAGGGGGTCATGATCCCGGATGCGTTTGCAACGCCTCCATGACCTTGCGGCCTCGCTCGTGTGCAGGTTTGCGATTCGACTGTTATCGCTTGATTGTTGTCAAAAATTGTATCCGGACCGTGGTCGCGCCTGGGCACATAACCTGTTGTGACGAACCTGTCGAGATGATTGATTAATTGAGTCTAAGTCCAAGATGACATGTAGCCTATCTCGTAGCTTCCAGCCCTAACCCACAGCCGCCTGATGACGTACTTTACAAAGACCCGGTCTCACACTAATGCAAGGCAGGTTTCAGAAGTGACACACAACAGATGCCAACACAGCTGGTCAGGGTTCTTTGTATTAAATGTAGAAGTCTCCAAATACAATGTTTGTGTTGTCCAATGCTGTTGGTGATAGTCCCAATCAATAAGAAGATACATAATGATGTCGAAGATTAACTTTTTGAAGGTATTCGCTTTCGATGATTGGAAGAGTCTGGATTGTCTCACATAAGTGCGAGAGATAGAAGTAATGATGAATAGAAATCTTCATTATATAGTAAGATGTTCTTTGCTGCTACTGTCTGACTGTGAATTGCTGTGAGAACCTGGTTCTTATCATTATCGGAACAATGTGAGCTCTTTCTAGTCACATTCGCAACGTTGTCCCCGTCAGAATTGTTGCTATCACACAATCATTGTCTGATAACTTATCTCACAAAAGCTTGTAAAATACTTCATTGATGCAGATGTGAATCCCCACAAGTATCGTCTTCATACATGAGTGGTTTTCATGCACTGTGCTCCCCTGCAGGGCCATTTTCAAACAGGAGATCACATACATGAAGATGACAACGCAGAACTTCGGATAAAACGTCGTGCTTTTGTTCATTGAGTAGTTGGTACATCTGGGGGCATGTAGCCTCACAGTGTTTAATGCAATTATATCAATGCCTTACTATGATCTGGGTATTGGGCAATTCTGTCAGAGATTCAATCAGTGACCAACTGATACTCTGCCAGCCTAGATTGAGTCCCATACATAGTGTTGCGATGTATACTAAATCAAACAAATGAGCAGGTTTGCATGTGGCCTCTTATCTTTAGCCAACATGATTAGTCGAACGCACAATGAATGATTAGGTCGCGACTATTGGATGGCCGGGTAGTAATGCAAGGTGTTCCCACTTGTGAGATGATAGGCTCGATGGTTCCACTTACATGCAGATTGTGTGACATCTGCTGTACACTTAATTCTGGATAATCGCCACTTAATGGTCTCTTGTTCCACTAGATATGATATAGTAGATCTGGTTGATAATGAAGCACACCGCTGACATGATAATTGACATCCCGGTTATGGCGACACAATTGAGTCATCATTGCGCAATCAGCTAGGACCCACACAAGATATCCTAATCAATCCACATAAGGCTCAACTGTAATCCCGCTAATGATCAGTTGACTGGCAAAAGTGACATTGTTTCATAAATAGCTGTTATGCAACCTTAGTCATGTGACCTCAGTTGTATTTACTGCAATCTGTCATGTACCATTTCTGCTGCTAATGGAGATTCCCTAACAACTGGATATGTGTATCATCGTCAAATTGGGAAATGTCAGCTGCAAGTTCATAGTGTAGCCCATTGTATGGAGCATGAGTGCTAGAAATTGAGTGAAGATGTGCATGTGTTGAACAGTGGTGACGAGAGAGACCACTTTGTAGCAAAAAGAGCCAGCCATATACAGTGCAGATAAACGACTGAATTGTTGAAGGTGAAAAGTTTGCAATTGAGCGCCCACTGCCAATTGATCGTGGTGATGCTCCCATCATGTGTCCCAATGCGGTGTATTCAGCCTATCATCATCGGACTTGGACTATAGCCTTGCCTCATCACAATGTTGTACCATGAACAATGTTTCGGCCTGGAGTAAACTATCTTTAGCCCCCTTTTGTTTCCTTCCACAGAACGCTGGGAAGTTCTGGATCTAAGTACCATCATTGGCTTGCCTAAATGGAATGGTTTAAGTTGATGTTTTGGTCATAAACCAATCATCATATCTACACCCAACATCACCTTGTCTCCTTTCTAACCTCATTGTGTTTGGCCTTTCTATAAATCGCCGACATCTTTGCATCTACCCATTCCACCTCTGTCAGCTATCATGCATTCTCCTTCCTCAGACCCTCCTCGCATGCATCTGTGGCATGCTCTCCACCGGATCAACATGCGTATGCAAAACACAGGATCAATATGTATTGGAGTAGTTATCCTGTCGAGTGTGGTTCAGAGCGCATCTTGTACTGGTTGGAATGTAACACAGACAATACACACCTAATCACTCAGACCAATCGACATTAACTTGATCATTGTCATATCCAGTCAGCGACCCTCATATCCACTCAGTGATTGTTATATCCACTGAGCAACCGGCATATTGACCCAACCATCATTGTATCACAACTACAAGTACGACCAAGATGGCCTACGAGTGTTTCAGACTACGGCAATGTAATCTGTGCCACTTCACCATAGCTGATCGCCCCAAACGTACATTCTGTCAGGAGGTAGTCTGCATGCACTAAACACCTTGCAGTAGTCCTGGGATAGAAAATAGAACCCGAAAAATCCACTATCTTCCCATACAGTTGAGCCAAATTGAACACCATGTTGAAGGATGTAGCAATGATACATGAACAGGTCAGCAAATCCGACTCCATAATTGTATGTCTGACAGTGATTGTCTGTCATTGAGTGTCTGACATGGAGTCACTCCCATTGAGTTTCTGACATTGCGCGACAAACAATATGTGACATTGACCTGACCAGTGGGACATAACTGACAGTTGTGAGATGCTTGCCAATATCTTATGAAATCTCCTCACTCTAATACTGAATGCTAAGCTAAATGATGATGTCTATACAATGGCCAGACTGATCATATGAGTACGAAGATGAGTCACCACAAGGGCGAATACCTCACCCAAGTAAGCCTCACCAAGCCCCACCTCAAAGCCAAATATAGCAATGAGCCCTGCCGCAAATCCAGAAACTTCATCGACCCCCATGCCAATGATCACATCAGCTCCTGCATTAGACCATATCCTGGTCCCTCATACTACAATGATGAATATACCAACATTAGATGTTAGTGTTGGGTCTACAACACCGACATCGTCAATCTCAAACTCATTGCGACCACGGGGAGATTCTGCGGCACAGAGTAGGAGTACGACTTGTAGGTGCACTACATGATTGGCAGTAATATCGATGATACCATCTTGTACATTTTTGGCCATATTGGAGGTTATGGTGGTTTTCGGAGTTTTGGGGGATATTCAGTCACCCAGCTTTATCCCATTTCATATATACCACTCTTGCACTATCCTCCAGTCACCACTTTTCGGACTGAATGATGCATGCCATCCCTCACTGCTGTCACCCATTGATCTCAGCAGCAGGAGGCCTAAACTATCTCACCAGCTTACTCTGGGGTAGGAGGCACCTCACCTGGAAATCAATACCAAGCAGCTAGAGAAGATCATATTGATCTTTGTATCACCTGGTTGCAAGATAATTACCTGGAAGAGATTGCAGAAGAGTTGAAAAGGCCTTGAGTTCTGAGAGACTTCACAAAGACTTTGCATGTGCCCCAGTATCCCGGTATTGTAACCAACTTGGTGCCTGGATTACTCAGCAATATGATATAGCAACATGCCTTCATGCAGTTGACTCCTGTTTGGGGAGTACAACAATTACCCAGGGTGATAGTCCCTTGTCCAGACGAGTACTAATTGACAATCTATTATACTAATTGATTGGAGATAACTCTCATACATTCGCCGAAATTGCAACCCATCTGATAATGAAGTTTATTACCATCGACAAGACGGTCATGATGAATTACACTGACAATGAAATCAACTATCAAGACCAACCCCCTCAACCTGGAAGAAACATCAACCGTTACGATAAATCAACACCAAGAAAACAGTAATCTCTTAAATCAAGATCGACTAGACAGTTCCAGAGACCAAATCTGTGCTGGTGAATGGGATGATGTGGAGAAGAAGGAGGAACAGGAAGGGAAGGAAGAGCAACCAGGGATGTCAGAGGTCCAAGACAATTCAGAACTGGGGATAATGCTGATTGCTACCCATGCATGACACAGCAATTCCCCTCGCCAGATGGTCTATCAGGAGGACCAAGATTTCACGATTCAAAACACAGAAGAATTTGATATGGTAGATGCTGACTATATCAATATTGCCCTATGGAAACTAGAGGGAGCCACCGACCACAATTTGCATGCACAGATGGAGGACCAGATAGAACATGTTGATGCGGACTGCTGAGTTACTGTCCTTGTCAGAGTGGTTGCACTCAGAGCCATAGAGCTACTCTCAGAGCTCAGCCGCTACCCTAGTTGCTGTCAGAGCTGCTGTCAGAGCTGTCGTCAGAGTGCAGCCGCTGTCAGAGCTGCTGTCAGAGTTGCTGTGAGAGCTGAGCCATTGTCAGAGCTACTGTCAAAGCGAATGTGAAAGCTCAACCCACAGTCAGAGTAGCAGTCAAAATGTTAGAATAAAGGTAACTTTTACTCACAGGTTAGCAGAGATGATGGATAACTTGGAATTACAGACAGAAGACTTGGAGGAGTCAATGGTGGCGTTGGACATCAATATGGAGATTAGAACTTTCAAGTCACTATTCTAACACATGCAGTTACAACCACACTGAATTCTGACTGTAAATTGAATGGCAGAGAGGGAAAGTAGTGTCGCAAAGGGAGCTTTATTGGCTGATGACTGCGGTACTGGCAAGGTTACACCCTGCTGTGCCCTTGAGATATACTGTTCACCACACTAACGATCAACAGACTCTCACAGCACTAGCTATAATGTATCACCCAGTTAATATCTATGAACAAAATATCAAGAATCCACCTCCCAGATTCAACAAATGAGAGATCGACATGACCTACCCCAAAGCAAAGGTTGAATGGAGCAAGATGGTCAGAAGAAAGCCACACAAGCTGGGGTGGGAGGTCCACCTCCCACCATTAATTCTATGGTATGTCTGGAATACATACAACTAAAGTAACTTCAAACAAAGATTGAAATGGAGCTGAACCAATTATGGCAGAATTGGAAGCTGCGGCGACCAGGTTCAGTGAGGTAAATACACATCTCCAATATGGTACATGGTCCTGTAGAAGGGCATCCCTTCGAGCTGATTGATATGATCAAAAATGGAGAATAGTCATGATCTCGACCATTGACAATGTCTACCAGCACTTCAACCGAGATACAGCTGACAGTTTGATATTTCAGGGTTCGGACATCTCATCAGGTTGGCTTGCATGCGGCCCACAGGTTAACAACGAGCGTGACCCCAATTGACAAGTTGTTGAGGCCAAATGGCACATTGTTACAATGGACTCCCGCAATTACAATATCCATATGGCATCCTTTATACTCAGTCTCAAGCTGCAATACAAGTTGATGAAAATGGCAACCCCAGTTGTAACTGGCATCAAAGACATTCATTGGATCCTGAATTTTCTGAAGCAATTATCTTGGTTGACCCTACAGCTGCTGCTAGATGCTTTTGACTACACTTTGAACATTGTTGATGATTGGATCCCAAATAGGTGTAATATGTTATGTACTGATTGTGGTGACGGGTTTTCACCAGTTGCAGATCTATACAAGACAGGCCCAGAATTCGGACCACTTGTTCACTCCACAACAATCATTTGGGATACTTTTATGTTGCCCCGAATCAGTGATGTGTGGACACTCAGATGGGCCAAACACACATTGGATATACTTATTAGATGATACTGCAACAAAGACACTATTGTAAAGCGAGGTTTTGTAGTTTTATGTACACTAACACTATGGTGAACAATGGTGAGCCATATCCCATTCAAGAACCGTGAGCCCATGATTAACATCCCTTCTATGCATGTAACCATGAAACTTGGTACATTCACAATGTCCTCCAGAGCTGGATTGTTCTATATTAATCAGGTGGATGGTAGCTATGAGCAGCTCAGGGAGAGCATCACCAAGATTGGCTCCACAAAAGCTACATCAATGGGCAAGACAAAGCCATTTGGCCTGCAATGGCAGTGTACTTGCCATATCTGCACACAGAGTTTTGTTGCCAATGGCTGGATGTATCTGGCAATATCGTGGTTGAAGTGATCATGGTCATTACCTTCAAGCATTGCTGACATGGGCAGACCGATCCTAATTATGCTGAAGATGGTAATTTTTTAGTTTGCAAAGGCTTTCCCAGGGATGACAGACCAAATACCTGCACCTGAGAAGTTCAAGGGTATGACATATGATCAGATCGAGGCTGCATTGTGGTTTATGGCTCCAATGTTGGCTTGTCTCAAACAGTATTACCAGAATACCTTGACAGTGAAAGACAATTGAGAGAAGGTGATTCTGTAGGTATATTGGCCACTTACCCAGTGGCTCATCAAACAGGTTAGCACTCATTTGCAATCATGCTTTCTGCCACTCATATCAACTCTGAAATTCCACTGTGACCCACATCAACTCTGACACAATGTTAGGGGGATGCTTTCCTCAAGATTTCGATACTTATGCAAGGCCCTAGATCCTATTCTTATGTCTTTAAATATATCTCCAGGTGAAATACACTGGCAAGTGATATACAGCGTAAACGCACAAAAGGACAAAAGGTGACTGTTGTCTCTAATGCTTCTAAAAATATCGTAACCAAATTGTATCGCGGCAATAGACAGTAATGGCAGTACATCCAGTATTCCTCAATAAATTGCGTATCTGACTATTGAGTAGTTTACTCCCCTTCATACGCTGAGCTTTAGTTTTGAAATGAACTTGTCCCTTACGAGTATGATATAATGGATCTGATATGTATTTTGGATCTGACTCCTCTAGAGATAAAAGACCTTCAAGTGTAAAAGACCTTCTTCGAATGTCACAAGGTATAGGTGATATATCGTGTCCTCTCTCCGCTGGCTTATCCGGATTTGTCCGTGTTTAATGTGTTGATTCGGCTGTATTACTTACTGGCCATGTTGATGATGGAAATTGTTGATGATCCAAATAATATCTCAAAGCTAGTGCTAACCCCACTAATGCTGATAGCCACCAAACACACTGCGCCGCAAATAAATATTGTTGCTCTCGCAATAGTGTAATAACCTTTCCAAGAGTCAACACAGATATATCCGCTTCGTGTGCAAAGGTAATACTCATCTGGGGTTCAGGGCTGCCGCTACAATTCTTGTAATATGTATAATAATAATAGGTATATATACGTATCATAAAAACTCAATAATATTATAGATTCTTTCTTTGCTGGCATGTTTTTGACTGTTCGCTGCCAGATCTTGTTCTTCTTATTGCGGTAAAATTGTGAGCTCTTTATAGACGGACCCTCAGTTCAAGCTTGACATCGGAATCTTGCTATGACACATAGATCGCTTGATAGCTTATCGCCAAGATGAACTTAAGTGACTCAGTGATGGTGGAACGAATTCCCGCAAGGTTATCGTGTTCATGCCTGAGTGGTTTCAAGGTGTTACGCCCCCACTATGGGCCATCCCCATGACATGATATCAATCGCACTAATATGACAACTCATAACTTCAACTTGGCCATCTTGCTTCTCATTTGTTCAGTAGTTGGAACAACTGACGACATATAGTCTTCTCAGTGCTTATCTCAATATGTTTTAATAACTCTTTATTACTACATACCTCGCCTTTACTTTGGCTATTCGCCATTACTTCAGAGATTGAATCCATGACCAACCAATACTCATGCCAACGTAGATTATGACAGATCAACCCCATATCATTTCATGACTATGACGTTGCAATGCATAGTGACTCAACCCAATTAGTGGTTTTGCTTGGGGCCTGTTATATTCAGCCAATGTTGTTGATCACTCAGGCACCGCATGCTTAGGTCTCGACTGTCCATAGACCGGGGAGTGTCACACAGTGTTCTCATTGCTTTGCGCGTGGGCCTGCAGATCCCTCGTACTTGCATTTTCCGTATCATCTGCTGCACCTGTATTTCGGTGTAAGTGCAACCTGACTGTGTGTTGTCCAACTGTCGAGATATACTAGGTGTGGCCCATAATCAAGTGCACTGCTGAAGGTTTTTCACTTCCCAGTAATGGTGACATGATTGCATCATCATATTTAAATCCGCCAGTGAGGGCGTACCTATCACCAATTGATTGACATGTGGCCCAAGTGTAATCCCACTAAAGATCACTTGGCTGACAAACATGATGTCATCATCATGGAGTAGGTGTTGTGCATACGTACTACCGTAGTTATAGCCGCATGTACCTGCTGCGATCCATTCATATATCATTACCACTACTAAGGGGGAACCCCTAACACACTCATCAACTCTGACACACATCAACTCTGACACACATCAACTCTGATACACATCAACTCTGACATTGAACTCTGCCATCCACTCATCATATGACAATAATACTAACTGTAAACAGTACTGCCACCTATTTGGCTATGATTGTTTTGCTATTCATAGCATTATAAGTGCCAATGCATGCGCCTCCGTGAAGAAGTCAATTTTCAACTGTGGACAGCTGAGTGTCCCTCTGTTGCACTGTATGACAAGCAATGAGAGCTGGAACCTACATTATGATTGCTGAAATTCCATCATGGCGGAAGAGTGTGTAAAGAATTCCATGGAAAATCCGATATGGTTATGAATGTAGCAGAATGGTCAACAGCAAATGCAACATTCAATGTCATTGGTTAACATCAGCAGAATCGATCAGTTGATTGAATCTAGCAAGCTGCTCAAGCAATCCCCAATGCGATATGTCCTGGAGGTTGATCAGACCACTGCTGGTGAGGACATTCATCTGGATTAGTGTTAGCAACAGTTCCAAATTGGCGGTTCAGTTCCAGGTCCAGGTTGGAACCAAACTGGAACCGTTGCAACAGGTTTAACCCGCTCAAAAAACTGAACCGCACCGAACCCGCAGTTTTTTGGCGGTTCCTCATTTTGGCACAATCAGAACTTTGGCTCCAATTGAGTATTTGAGTTCTGATCGTATCACAATATCATATATATGTAAAAGATTCAGTTTTAGATGCTCTTTCACCTCCAATTCTCCAATTTGCAATCCGAGTACTGGTTGTTGAGTTGCTGTGAAAGAACACCCACAATTGGGCGTTTTTCGAAGTGACTCAATGAATGTTGATTGGATCGCAAATTGAAGAACGGGAGGTGAAAGAGCAACTAACAGTGCATCTTTTACGTATATATCATATTGTGGTACAATCAAAACTCAAATACTTTATTGGGCCCAAAGTTCCGAGTTCGCGAAAATAAGGCTCTGGTGTATGATGAACCAGGCCAAAAACCATGGGTTTATGTCCGGTCCGGGTAGAAACTCCGCCAAGAAAGAGTGGATTGTGTTTCTGGATGGATAGGGAACCGAACTGAACCATTTATCCGGTCCAAACCCGGACCGCTGGCAGGTTACCCTGACCCGTTGCTAACAGTAATCTGGATGCTGAACAAGTATATGATACCATGGTTCAAAAGGTTTCCCCACAGACAATCAAGTCTGCTGTGATTGTGTAATCTCACGATGTAGTAATGGACATTAGGTGATTTGTGATCTTTCTATACTTTTCAGTTTTGGGTCTGTGCTTTTCTTCGTTCTGGGTTGGTTGTTTAGTTTGGGGACTCTCGTTGCGTTGTCAATTTTGATGTCTGTTTGGGTTTCAATTGATTTCTCTTGTGGTTTGTTTGGGTTTTAAGGTTTGCTCTGCTGAGTGTAGGTTGCTTTTGGGTTATCTCATGATTGTCTCTTACGAAGGTTTTGTGCTGCATCGATAACTAGTATCAACGAACAGAGTAATTTTGTCGCTGTCTTTGACTGCTGAACAACCAGTCAGCCACTCTGACAGCCACTCTGACAGCAGCCACTCTCGCAGCAGCCACTCTGACAGCAGCCACTGTGTCAGCAGCCACTCCAACACCAGCCCATCTGACAGAAGCCCTATGACAACAAATCTGACCCCAATCTTACATCCACTCTGATCGCGACAATCCAATGAGTTTGCGATGACCATGCTTGGTGGACAACAAGTCTTCAGAATTTAACAATGTCAAATCTCTACTCATAAGCACTCTGCAAAAATATCACTCTGCCAGTACTGCACTGTCAAGGTGACAATAAATGATGGTTTCGGTAGTTGCTAAAACCATGTTGAAGGGACACAGCAATGTTAAACTAAACCGAAATCCATTGATACCAAACAATGCTCCGACTAACAAACCAAGATCTAAAGAAGTGAACAAATTTCATCAGGCATATGGAAGCACAATAGTCCTATCCGACGAGATATCCATGCCACCTGGTTGTAGGCCTAAGTTTGAACGTAGTGTTTATTCACGTCAGAGAAAGAAGAGACAATTTCAGTGCCAAACAAAGAAGCAAAAACCCATTTGGATACTACTTTGACATCAAACTGATGTGATCAGCTTGGCTGCAGAGCTGATACGTGGAGTAGCTGCCTCTCTCTTGCTCCCATCAACCAATATACTATCATTGAACTGGCATCATTTGAGACTTTTGGACAAGTAGCTAGTTGTAACTGGCATTGCAGGATTCTTTTGTACTGAACATCATGGTTAGGGAATGGAAATCTATGCTGTATGAGAGCATCAATTCGGGTAGCCTTGAAGGCGCTACCAACAATTTCCATGACATATAAATATATAGTACACACTATGATCATTAAGTTGCCAACATCAGCAGAAGTAACACACAGCAAATTGCAATGGGTCCGTGACATTGATTCATCTACAGATTCATTTTGCCCCACAGTCAACTCCAATGGTTCCATGTCATTCATTCATCCATTTCAATTGCATGACCCAGTTGTAAATGAAATGTGCCAATCAAGCATAACTCAGCGCTGACAAGAATACACAGACAGGTTGGTCTGCCAAGGGCGATGCAAGAAGGTCGCTCTGAAATGGTCTCTCTGAGATCGTCGCTCTGACAAGGGCGCTCTGACAAGATCACCCTGAGATGGTCCCTCTGACAGGTTGTACTGACTGGTTGATCAAACAAGTTGGTCTGACAAGCACATCCTTCTCTTCTATCAAGCAGAGTGCCGATTGTGTATGGCCAACACTAACTACTTGCTCGACTTTAGATACAGGAACACTACTGGTTATTAACCCTGGCTGCTGTATCACAGATTTTACATTAGCGTAAGTCAGTGCGCTTAGTGTATACCACCTATCATGCACTGTGGCCTTGCAAATTGTGACAAAATTCTCACTCTACACTTGCTGCAAGACACACTGCCATTGACAGCATTTCTAAGCATTTCATTGTCGAAACTCTGACTTTAATGCAATGGCCATTCACCTCAGCTGCATGGATAAAGCAGGTTTGAGGGTCAGCTAGGGATAAGAGCAGCCCACAGGGTTCAACCAAATCTTTCTCAGCTGCCTTTGTAGGAATATGGGGGCCTAACCACTAGCCAACACAAATAACAACCAGTAGGATATGCATGGTGCAACACTTCACCAGGTAAGTTACCCTCTGCAAGTTGTTAGGTACCTACTCGTGGACATTGGAGAGCTGCACTGCTAATCCCATCAACCTCCGACCATGTGCAGTTTGATGATGCTATACTACATGCAACATAACATTCCAATACTATGACATCCAGTTTGTTCATGCTCAGGTCAGGCCAGCAGCCATTGGCCATGGGGTTCAGGTTGAGAGATCTTCATGGACTTGTAGGAGCACACCATTTGCGACAGTGTCTGCCGCTCCAACTCACATATCAGTGAAGGCCATACTGTGCTGTACCGAGATCCACGTGGGAGGGGGAATTTGCTATGTGAGATCCCAGAGTGATTGGGGGACAACGGTCTCATTGGGTGACCCAAAGTAGGAGTTTGTTGGCAAGAATATAGTCGGGAAGATGGGATGATTACTGAAACTTCACAAAGTAGTATAATATCAATTCTAACTTATGGAACCAATAAAACTTATTCTGAACATGGGAAAGTCCAGTAGTGACTTTGACTCTGAGATGGGAGACTCAACATATACGGTATAACTTTGACTCTGACAATTACTGTAATTCTGACAATTTCTCTAATTCTGACAACCACCCTGCTCTGATACACAAAGCAACCCCACCGATTATATGGTATTACTTCAACCTTGACTTGGGAGACCCAATGTATACAGTATCACTTTGACTCTGACAATCTCCCTAACTCTGACAACCATCTATAGTACTGCATTACTAAACTTTGACTTGAGAGAACCTAATGAATACAGTATAACATCAACTCTAACAATTACCCAACTCGGACAATTTCCCTATCATTGACAGCCACCCTAATCTGGGACGGGAAGCAACCCCACCAATAATATGGTATTATTTCAGCTTTGACTTGGGAGATGCAATGTATACAGTATAACTTTGACTCTGACAATCACCCTAACTCTGACAATCACCCTAACTGACAATCAACCTAACTCTGACCATCACCCTAACTCTGACAATTGCCCTAAAGCTGACAATCACCCAACTCAGATATGGGAAGCAACCCAATCTGCAATAGGGCATTACTTCAACATTTAGTTGGAAGACCCAACATATAATATACAACTTTGACTCTGACAATCACCCTAACTCTGACAATCACTCTAACTCTGACAATCACCCTAACTCTGGCAATCACTGTAACTGACAACTACCCTACTCCGAGAGCAGAAGCAACCATGACTACATGGTAATTACTTGAACTCTGACTGGGCAGACCCAGCGAATGCAGAATGATTTCAACTCTGACAATGAACATGATTCTGATATGTTTAGTGCATGACTTCGACTTCCACATACAGCTTAACTCTGTCATGGAAATCAATATTTCTGGGTTTATTGTAAACTCTAACGAGCTTATGTATAGGTGACAGGAGATAGAAATACACTGTATTATTCATGGTGACAAGCTGTGATTTCCGTGTACATGGAATGCAGATACACCCAATGCAAACCTGCACCACAACATTCAATGCACACAGGCAAACAGAACCAGATCAGGCAGCAGCACCCCCAACTGCCCAAGACCATCTGGAGGCAGCAGTGGCCACAGTGATACAAATCCCAGTGGCAGGTCCCAGAGCAGCAGCAACTGCAATAATCATAACACTAGTGCCTCCGGCCATGTGACTCACTCCAAAGGGAATGGCTGGCAACAGCACCAATCCGGGGATGATGACGTTGGTAGCGAGAGCTCAGAAGGCCAACAGATGGGCAATTGTGATGACATTGACAATGAAGATGTCATTGACAATGAACCGCGATTCCCACCACAAACCTCCTCCACACTCAGTCACTATAGTCATTGATCCAGTGTGAACAATAAAGGCGGGGTACTGATGCATCCTGTTCGACATTGGTATCCAACTGACAATCACTCGATGCAATCAGATAGTCCTCCCAGCAGCCAGTGACAGGTCAGTAGGAGCAGATATAACCAACCCTGCATTCAACTCTGACCATTTCTAGTTTCGAACACCTAGTTTGTCTGACAACCAGTGGTGGGCAAACAGCAGCGGAAATGTCCACCCCTGCATTGGCTGACAATTCCTAGGTATAATCAACCCCTCTTTTGCTTGGTTACCCTGGTGGGGTAATAACTACACCCGTATCCAGCATTAAACTCTCTAGCTGACACCTCATATTCATTGCAATCACTCCATAACACTCCTCCAGGGAACCAGGAGTGCTATGCTCAGCAGGAACGAGCAACATTCACTTATTAGCTGTGAATTTGCGCAACCTCGCTGACTTAGACAACAGCTAGATACCAAAGCAGAATGAGTTTGCCATTGATACTGGCCACCCATACAAACAACAGGTTGCTGACATCTGGTGGGGAAAAGAACAGTGGGATATTGCTCGAGACCTATTCATTTGCAGAATGCTTATCAAGGACCCCTACCATGTCGATGTTGACAAAGTGTCCAATGAAAGCTACAAGGAAGCACTCAAAACTCTTAGTATCACAATCAATGAGTTTGATGTCTTAAAATTAGCCATTTACACAGTCAGTATTCGCATGTTTCATGTCGTTCAGTAGTACAGACTACTAGGCTGGCGGATTGCCAGTCTGCTATGCCAGTGTTCTTTGCTGATCAGGCTGGTGAAGTTGAACCTGATCATTATTCCAGTAGATCTTGGACTCTTTTACACCATGACCACCAAAAGCTTGCAACAAAGCTAATCTCTCCTTGTACATAATGGTATTAGCATTCAGACAGTATGGGTGAAGTAAGACTGAACCTGACTGATTCAATTAATGTCGAGACAAATGACGTAGATACCAGAAAGCTGTGTCTGCCTCATTTGCAATCGGACGTGATCGCAAAAACCTTGCTGAACACATCAAAACGTAATTTCACTCGACCGCCATCTTCATGGCACTTCACCAGTATGGTGACACTGGAGTGTTTGTTACTTGCTACTACTTCAGTAAACCATTCCTTGGACAACTGGGCTGGTGTCAGTTTTTGGTGGATTACATTTGAAGCAGATATATACGAGGGTATACAGAACACCATTTTGGACTCATGTATCTTACATTTTAGCAGGTTCATATAGTGGTCTATTTGAACACTGAGAAAGTATCCCACCAGAAATGTAACAATTGATCATGCCTATACAAATGGACAGAATCGATGCAATTAATGGTGGAGATCAGCAGGCACCCACTGCCTCATGGCAAGGTTCGGAGTTGGTAATCAACAACGAGCACATGTAGCTGCTCATGAATATTGTATACATTAATGTGATGGTTTATTGTTGGAATACAATTGATGGAAAATGGACAAATTGCATTCCACTTGTAAATGGATCTATAATCACGATTAGAATGGCAATCTGTGAAATACATCTATAGATTCCAATATTGGACCATGAGTCCTCATCACTATCAAGGCGACTATACATGTGGATTCTGTCAACTAATGGTGGCTCTGACATGAGTAGGGTGATAGAATGAGATGCCTCCGAGAAGATTACAGAGACTATGCTTGTAGACTCTGCTCTGTGACAATGGGCACTGACCAGACATGGGAGTCAGTGTGATTAGCCTCTGACAAGATCAGGGTGGCTATTAGTGTGGCTCTGACAGCTGACGGTGGGCTTTGACAAGGCCATGGTGATAGCATACAGCACTGCTGTCAAGATCACAGCAACTACTCTGACAACCAACCTTGAGTTTTGACATGACAGTGCAATTGCACAAGAAGCCTCTGCCAATAATGCTTGGTACATATCTAGCATACTTGATTACACCATGTCTTGTACAAACACTCTCACTATCACCACAAGAATACTTTGTTAGTACACAGAAGTAAAGAGGTAAAGTAGAAATACTTCCATAAGTTTACCATGTGTAATGCATTTGTTATCAACACTCCTTATCGTGGCTCTGGGCTGAAAGGAATTATCCGCCATTATGGCTGTTACGGGAAACTACAGGAGGTTATATAGTTTATGGTGAATAACACATGGTGAAATAGCATTTTCCCAATGGATCATCTCTGATTGTGATTTCATCTATTGCATAGTAGTTAAGGGATTTCAGTAGCTTGCTGTCTGCGATTACGACAAAGAGAACAGTTATAGCACAATGCAATTGAGATCTTCTCACTCTGTAATACTTCTGTTGCTTAATTATAAGCAGTTTGTGTTTTCCACATTTGGTAATTATTTGGCAGTAGAGACTGTAATGTGATAGCTTTATACCTAAAATAAATCATATTCAGAAGCTATGTAACTAGTATGCTGACAGTAGTTCATCTGAGTGTTATTAGAGATGGTGGTATTGTTCTCTAACTTACAATATAAACACCAATAGTTCCTCCATTCCCAAGGTTATTTTGAACATTGTAATCTGTGGCTAGATTTCAGTATAATCTGCCTTGAATGTGACATGGTTAATGATCTTGAGAAGCACAACTTTGTTTACCAGTTCAACCATGTTTCTATTGTTAATATGAACATGTGGTAAACTTGCTGGTCTTATTGGCTCTGTATATTTCATATATATTTGGGTGTTTGAGTGATCATTTTTTCTCAGTATGTCTATTCTGTATCTGAAATGGCAACCATCTCAAATGAAACCTACCACTGGGAAAAATGACCTTCTGTGATGTGTAGCTCCTAGAGAAGCTGTTTTTGGAACAGTATTGCATAGCATATTTGACACCTGGACTATGATGTCCAATGGACCTGTGGAATGACTAGATTGCTATGATACACATGCAATTATGTGTGCTTGATACTACACGTCATGCTGCATTCAACAAACTTGAAACTAAACTGCCAAATACACTTCATTGCACACTCCGAGATACACTCTGAAGGACACTCCTGATTGCACTCGATTGTACATTCCCAGCCTGCTTGACTTACGGTCCCAAGCAAGCTCTAAAGTCGCTCCCGAGTACACCTCCATGCACATTCTCAAGTACACTCCCACGTATGCTCACAAGGACGCTTCCAATTGTACTTGAGGGCACACTCCCAGCCTGCTTGACTTTACGCTCCAGGGTAAGCTCTCAAGATGCTCTCAAGCACACTCCTGAGCATGCTCTCAAGCACACTCCTGAGCATGCTCTCAAGCACACTCCTGATTGCGCTCGATTGTACACTCCCAGCCTGCTTGACTTACGCTCCCAAGTAAGCTCTGAAGACGCTCCCAAGTACATTACGAGTAAGCTCCCGAGTACATCTCCGAGTACATACTCGAGTACCCCACCAGCATACTCTCAAGGATGCTCCCAATTGCACTCGATGGCGCACTACTAGCCTGCTTGACTATACGATCCCAAGTAAGCTCTCAAGACGCTCCCAAGTACACTCCGAGTACACTCCCAAGTACATCTCTGAGTACGTACTCAAGTACCCCCCCAGCAAGCTCTCAAGGATGCTCCCGATTGCACTCGATGACACACTCCCAGCCCGATTGACTATACCCTCCCAAGTATACTCTCAGGACGCTCCCAGGTACACTCAGAGTACGCTCCCAAGTACACCTCCGAGTACATTCTGAAGTACACTCCCAAGCATGCTCTAAAGGACGCTCCTAATTGCACTCGATGGCACACTCCCAGCCTGCTTGACTGTACGCTCCCAAGTAAGCTCTCAAGATGCTCTCAAGCACACTCCCGAGCACACTCTCAAGTACACTCCCAATTGCTATCGATGACACTCCCAGCCTACTTGGCTCTACGCTCCCAAGTACACTCTCGAGTCGGAAGACACTCTCAATCTCACTTGACTATATGTTCTCATGTATGCTCCTGCGTGCTCGATCCTGAGACTTGCTGAGGTGCAGGCGCCAGGCACCGGGAGGTGTGAGGCAGGTGGCGGGTGGAGGGTGGCGGGTTGCGGGTGGCAGGTGGCGGGTGGAGTATGGTGGCAGAAATCATGACGTCGGTCAATATCATAGTCTCAACTTTATCTTTAGCCCAGCCACCGTGACGAGATCTCACGATGCCGCATGGTCTTGGTGTTTATAATTGCAGCCTTAGATTATGCTGGAAAGGTAGACAATTGGATCTTGGGGAGAGCAGATCTCCGACTCAGATTTTCCAGCATTATCTGCGGCCCGCTTCCCATTGATTGTGGGCAAAACTGTGTGCATTTGGTCCGGGGTTGATGGTGATGATGGTGATGGTATGATGGTAATGGTGATGATGACAATCGTGAAGGTGATGGTGATGGTGATCATAGTACCAGAAGTGCTTAGACAAGTAGGTTGCCTACGTCAACATCAGCGTCAAAGCTTTCACAGACTTAGAGCCTTCTATTAGCCAAAGCTTCCTCAAACTCAGAGTTTTCCATCCGTCACAAGAATCCAATGGAAAACTCTACTCATCCCGATGCTCGGCTCTCTCAAGCGCAGCTCTCTCAAGCAGGCTGTCATGCAGGCTTTCAAGCAGGCTCTGAAGCAGGCTCCTAAGCGCCAGCGGGCTCTCAAGTGAACTTGCAGCGATAGTGTTTACAGTACCGGTATAATAGCGATTACTGCAGATTGCTAAGAGAGGTATATGTCCATCATTGGCTGCCAGCCATATATAATTCCTTAGGCACATGCCCACGTCTCTATGAATCGACTATAGATAACTATAGGCTGTGTGTTGTGCAGGGGTCTACAGGAAGCTCGCTATGAGCTGTGCGTGTGCGCGTGAGTGCACGTGTTTGCGCAGAGCAACGTATAGATAAGCCAGTCAATTATTTACATGGCTGTTATATTGCGGAATTTCATCCAACACATCCTTATATAAGATGATTTTATGTATTGCTAACTGATACACTGTGAACCAACCGAACAATCCAAGTCCATCAATATTCAAATCAGGGTATACTGCTATCATTGATAATGTAAATCACTGGAAAGCGAGACATCCACCTAAAGCGAAACACTGTCTGCGTGCATATTATGACATTACATTGCTGAGTACCACCTCCTACCAATTATTTTACAAAGATCGCTGCATGTATATTCAAAAATATCTGATGCTCTGGGTGCAAAATCACTATGAACAGGCTAGTTTGAGGTTGTAAAAGCCAAGGAGAAAATGTTACTGACTACTGATCTGTGTGCATTTTGTATCATTTCAAGAGGGTGATCTGGAAGGCAGTTGTTAGGATTCTGGGGAGCATTACCAACTGGTGCAGGGTAAGGGCAGACATTGGTAACACAAGGACAATATCTCCATTCTGAAGAGGTGGTAGATAATGTAGAGCAGATGAAGTCATTATCTGAAATCTTGAAGTCAGTACTGAGAGAAATAAAGTGGAATTGTAATCACTGTACCATCATTTGAGTTGATTTGATGCAGACTGTTTGTTTCTTGGGTGTAGCAGAGATACTGATAGGATATTTGATAGTACTCTTCTGCTTCTTGGATGCTCTTTTGCTTTGTTTTTCCCCTTGCACTTAGATTTTTTACAGGATTTCCTGTTCTGCTATAACTGCCACTAGATTGTGGTATTCAAGCTGTCACATATTCTTCTGCAAGGGTTGAATTCTCTTTACTGCTTCAGAAACCTTTCAAGCTTGCGTATTTGAAATGTCTACATGTACACCCATGTATTCTGCAATGAATAAAAGTACAATATCGATATACAGATGTTGTCTTCTGATGTACTTATAATACAGGTAAGAGCTTGGTTGGTTTGCAATTGTAGTTCAAACTTGGTGTAAGGTGTATGATCCAGTTGAAGTACACTATGGTATAGTACTTTTGTCTTTTTGGATGAACAATTAAGATCAGTGGGATATTTGAGTTTACCAAAAACTGGTTATGGATTGAAGGAATGAATTCCAGTTTTCTGAAATGTTTTGGCAATATCTTATGAAGAATAAGCAAGAGATCTGGCATACTTATAAAGAGGAAAAAGAGGAGAAAAGAGGACATCTGTTATTCCAATGGTAGTAGTTAGAAGGTAGTCTTCCTCTGTCTTCCACTGGTGACTTTTAAAAGGTGAAAAGAGTCCAACATCAACTGATTGCAATAGTTGTGTAGAATGTGGTGGACTACAAAATACAAGAATATGATTGGACATTCTGTAAGAGAGAAACGTACAGTTGACATATGAAACATGGCTAACAAATATGAATCTGCAATATGTCACTGAATATCACTTGATTGAAATAGGATTATATCCCATCGTCACGCAGGCCTATCAAATTTTGGCGTCAGTCTAATCTCTAGGTGTCACAGTCCAGTGTACATATTGGACTTTCCATTGTACTGACTTATACGAATTGAATATGTGTTGACTTCCTTTTTCCATTATGTATAGCAGAAAAACAACACAACCAGCTGAAGCAGCTAGCAGAGTAGTAATGAAGTTGCGTGTTCCCTCGTACTTGACTTTTGCATTCTTATAGCCTCACTCGGTAATATCTTGAGGTAATGGTGAAACACAGATTACAAATTCGTTTTTATTGATATTGGTTGTTGGACAGTATTTACATCTTGCCCACCCAATTCCTTTACCAATTGTATGAAAGTATTCATTGATGATATGAGAATTACTTGCATATCCATAATGGTGGTGAATACAGCTGCCATATGTCGGTGCCAGATTAGGATGTCGATTAAGATACTGATTAATCCCATTCTTTCTCATAATATTTTGTTGTGGAGGATTTTGCTCTTGCACAAAATTGCACACTTGTATCTGTCACTGCTATTCTACCTTCACTAGACTCTTTACAATTTCCATTCAATGGTCCAGCCATAGTGCAAATCCACAACTATTTCACTTCACAATCCATAGCAAAATTGCACTCTTGGCAGCTGAAGGGAAGAATTTTGCACTGGTGTGCTTCCTGTTGATTGGAACAGCGATTTCTGCGGTATACAAGACTTGATTTTAGAGGATCATATGCTTTGGACACTGTTTGCAAGAAGGTAAAGATAACATCTTCCAGACCTGTTAGTTCAGTATTGTAGCACGCTGCTAGCATCAATTCTGGAATAATGCTTAGCATGTTGACATTTCACATTATATATATGAATGGCTGGTGAATGGTGTGGTTGTAGAGAGCAGAGACCTTCATACAGTATAGGGTAAATTCACTGGCTGGGAGGTTACCGGGCTGTCTCGCTTGGAGAGGATGTTTCGCTTGCTGGTGATTTATCTAAGAGCTTCCATTCACCCCGTTGACTAAATTTGCATATCACTATGTTCTTTCAACCGAACCCAACTGCAATGCAACTGTTGCAACTGTTTCAGCCTGACCAAGGTATGGCTACCACCACAATGGTACATTGTATATGTGAATGAGTTTCTCCCTTCTTTTTTGAGTGTAGAAGAACATAATACCAGCATGATCAATCAGTATAGTTCCAAGTTATAATAGTCAGTGCAGAATTATATAACTTTTCGATTCTTTCTGACTGCAATGCTACCCTCCCAGCCTCCCACCATTACAAACATTCAATCGCATGCCACCAGAAGTAGTGTATATTCTGCAATACCCCCTACCAATTGTGTGCACCATTGTGTAAATCTACTGCTGAATGAATCAGATTTAGTTCACTTAGTGTCACTTCCTGGATGTCCTTACTGCTCCTTCCATTAATGCTACAACTTCTACCCTTTAGTCTGCCCTCATGATCACACCTACATTTACTACCATGTCTGGCTCCGAATCAGCCCTGTTTTCCAATATCTTCATTTTAAGCTGATATTTTCTGAACAATTGGCAGCCTAGTGACCATCCCTGCTAAGTTCACACATGCACTTCTTATTTAGTAATGATGGTATCAGTTGCCTTCAAGACTGCCCCAGATCAGCATCAGGAAGATGTGGTTACATTGAGAAGGTCCTCTGGGAGTGTGTGGAAATTGTCGGACAAGGATCCCAGAGCCCTCAAATCCTGAACTTGACTGAACAGCGATAGTGGCGATTTGGTGTAACTGGAAATTGCTGGTGGCAAATCTTGGAGGCGACTGCACTGATGCAGTGGCTTGCAGGTGTGCCTGAAAGCATTGGCAACAATTCTGCAAGGACATAGGAGGTCCGGTGAATAGCAGGGGAGTACCAGGAATGCAGGTGACAAGCCTGGGAGTACCTCAACTCACTATAGAGCAGTATGCGAAAATATTTCTTTGGAAATGTTCTGGTTGCAGATTGAAATCGTAGTTACTCGCCACCACTGAACGATTCGAAACTGATGTATTAAATTTGTATTATGGTCTTTGTACCTGTGTATCTACATATCTATTTATCTATATAGCTATCTATCTTCCGACTTAGATCTAAACTGACTGCAGGTGGGGCTGGAGAGAAGTTAGAGGTACATCTGCGGATGGCAATAGAGTGAACTGAGGGATGCAAATGGTCGCTGATATCATATCAACGAAGCGAGAGGCTACAAGACCATAATCGAGTGTACTCGCAGATGATCTTCAATGACAGGTTCAAACAAAATATGGAGATGAACATGCATCTCATGATCAAGAGTAATCTGAGGAGCACCTGGAGACTCCAATTAAGTAAATCTGTATTTGCACTTGGAGGCTGCAGCAGTGTGAACTTGTAGACCAAAATCAAGTGAACTCAGAGACACACTTGCAGACTGTAATCAAGTGAGTTTAGAGATGTACTTGGAGGCCATGATTGTGCAAACATGAAGGACATAATTATGTGAACTTAGAGTTACAAATCAAGGCTGTAATCAAGCATGCGTGGAGTTGCACTTGGCTGCTGTCACAGAGGAATCTGGGTAATACAATTGAAGACTGTGATCAAACAAATTTGGAAATGAACTTGGAGGTAACAATTGGACAAAGTTGTTGGTGATAATATTGTGAACTTAATGGAACACTTGGTGGTCTCATCTGTGCAAACATAGAGATGCATTTGGAGGCTGTGGTCAAGTGAGTTTGCAGATGTTCTTGGTAGCCATCATCATGTAAAGCTGAAGGAGAGCTCAGAGGTAGTCAATCTGGACACAGTCATTTGGAAGGTAGATGCAACATATGCTGAGACTCTATTCATAGGAAGGTTCACTTACAATCATGGGAATGTAACTAGCTGACTCCACCTTTCAGCACTAATGCAGTGCTAGCTGTTATATCATGATCTGTAGAGAGGTGCTGTTAGAGTCGAGGTGACAATCAGAAGTTAACTCCTAAATGTTACAATGGTGGGAGAATTGATGACAGAAAGTCAATCAGTGGTATGTGATGTGCTTGGCGTTAACTGAGCATCTTTGCATTGGGGGTCTGATAGGAATGACTTGACTGCTAGTTTTGAGGGTAAGGTAGTGTTGGTAACGTGAAAGTGAGAGAGGAGAGAAGATGGGGGAAATTATAATAAGAAACAGGAAATTCATAAAATAAAGTATCAAATTCAATTTTCATCATCCCATAAGGCATGTTCAACTTTCTATCTTACAATTATGAACACCCACATGCAGTATTCCAAACACAATTAGGCATGTCATATATCTGATTTGCCACATTTCATTCTTTACTTCAATTTGGTTTTAATAATCACTGGCCATCTCTCTTTCTTGTCTACCACTGTACCATCACCAGATCACAACATGTTCAGTTATTACACTCTATTTCTTCATGTCATCTTCATAATGAGCTATCACCAAGTACAGCATCAACCCTAGAATAAATATCATTTTATCCCTGTCAGTCTCTCGTATCTCATCTCACCATAGACTTGGCTGTACAATACACCCCACATTTGCCCAATGGTGAGTTAACCGATGACTGTGATATCAGCTTCCAATATGCCTGTCTCCAAATGAACCACTCCCAAATTCCCTTGAATCAGATTCTCTGTCAATGTTCAATATTTATGGCTTGATAGTGCATCACCATATTCACTTGATCATGGCCTCTGAGAGCATCTCCAACTTACTGGATCACAGCCTCCAAGTAGATCTCCATCAACAGAATGTACATTGGATACAAAAAGCCTCCAGGAGTGTCTGAGAGGAGGCGGTGTGTAAACTTAGTAGCTTCAATTCCGGGAGTGAATCTGAACCTATGAGGGCAATATACCCACCTTTCAGAGTAAGTTGGAGATCTGATGACTGGTATAGGAAAGCAATGGCAGTGATTATGATACATTTGGGAGCCCAGGGGAGCGCTGGCGATATTGTTGAAATCACCCGTGAGTGTGACCCAACCAACGCAGGGATTCCAAATAGAGTTTGAGTGATTTCTCGGTTCTTATGAAGATTAATTTGGAGGAAAGTATGAATTATCCAAGACTCTCTGAAGGTACACAAACAATGGATTACCCTCCACTGTGATTCAATGCATGGAATATTGTCCATTTCACTTCTAAATTGTACTTATACTATCAATCTTCTTCTTCATCAATCAATTGTTTGCATCGTTACTGTCAGGAATAAAAGAAAATGATATGTGGTTAAAAAATAGAAGAAGGTAAACCAAAATCAAGCACCAACCAAGTCATTGAATAATATCAATCAAGCATAGTGTCAATGCCATCCACTTCATTTCGCATCTTATCAGGGTCAATGAAATCAGTAATACACAATTTGTCAATAGCACAAACAAGCTGGAGGAGTTTGCTGTAATTGCTGATGATTTGTACATGGTGAGTGGGTGAGATTGAAGTCCAATGTCACCTGGCTTGATTTGTGATATCTAATAAAGGTGAAACAACATGTTCGATAGCAGAGGAGTAAAATGGGCCTGAAAAGGCAATCTGAGAAGTTCAGGTGAAAAAGGGAAGCAACTGCCAGAAAAAGAGACACGCCAGGATGGGGAGTGCTGGGTGGAAAACAGAAGATCATAGAAGGTGATAGAGGAGTGCTGAATGAAACAAAAGTGTGGTAATCTAGAGTGAGAAGTGCCAATGAGGAGTGTGGTGTGCCTATCCCAGCTGAGAAGCACACATACAAGCAGAGGAGTGCCACAGGGGGGGTGTGGAGTGCAGAGAGATATAGAGTAGCACCAATTAAGGCAGACCAGTATGGATGGGAACTGAGGAGTGCCCATTCCTATGGAGGACAACCAGAAATTGGGGGGGTGAAATGCACTGATCGCCGTGGAGGTGGAACAATCTAGCCAGCGGAGCACTGACTGGATGGAGGCGCTGCCTCTGACGTGGAGGTGCTCCTGGAGAAGAGGAATTCACTGTGCAATGAAATCTACAAGCACAATGCTGAGGAGTACTGACAGGGATTGAAGAGTGCCTATCCTAGTGGAGTTGCACTGAAGGGTGGGGGCATGACATGGACCACCAATGTATTGAATGATGGCAGCTGTAGCTTCCAGAGTAAAATCTATCACTGGGGAAAAGCAAAATTTACCTGGATACTCATCTTGAGAAAACATAGCAATAGCTTTCTTTCCAGTAGCATATTCAGACAACTCACAATGAATAGCTGGTGCTGCCAGCACTTAAGTCTGTAGAGCAAGAAGTTGAAAGAACTGGGATGTAGTAGAGTGGTGCCCCAACAATTGACGGTGAAGAAGAGTTGTTGGTAAATTTGATTCAGAACTCCCATTTGGGTGGACCATAGTATCTTACCATCTACACTCTTTGAGATATAAGCTTGCCAAACAAAAGCTCCTTAATCTGAATCTGAAGCTCAGTCTCAGAGCCTAAATCTAGCCCTATTGTATGCACAATAGTTTAATGAATGCTAGCTGCCAAGCATACTGGAATGGAACTAAATTTGAGTCTTAATGATGTATAGGAGTGTAGTCAATATTGTAAGCCAGATGGAGGAGCACTAAACAGAATTCAAGACTTACTGTTTCTCCTGTTTGTGGACCTATATTGAGAGATGGACTGCCAGGCATTTGACACACAGATAGTGTAGATGCAAGAGTACCAGCTAACATACATTGACAATTCTAAGCTTTAAACACCATGTTTCAAGCTTGTTTAAGTATAATAAACAGTGCATTGAAGGATACAGGCAGAGTAGTCTTTGTCAATTCAATTCTCTGCATGAATATTTCCCTACCCTGTCAAGTAGCCTTTTAGTGACAGGGAACATTTTGATCTCCACTGGCCAGTGGTGGTGGAACATTCTAGTCTCCACCACACATGGCTGAGGGGAGTGCCTGGGCGAGTGCACAGTTAAACTCGCATAATGTGTCAAGGAGAGTTGACTTTACGTTTTTCATTGATGGTTGTACCATTACCCCAGCTGGATTTCAGGAATTTTGAAGTGGATGTCATTCAATGACAGTATCAGAACAGCTACACATCGTTGGCAGTGGAACCGTGGCTGGTTTCAATTTGATGTCTTGGTGTGCCTGGCCTACATGCATGTCATCATGTCAATTATCCAAATTGTCTGTTTTGATATCCAATGACAAGGCAGGCTCTTGAGTATCATTACCCTAGTCATTGCTATGTGCTGATCATGAGTGCCATTGTGCTTTATGAATAACATCTGGGACATTTGTTGTCTCCAATACTAAGCAAGAAGGCAGGGTTGGAAGTGGGTTGGAAGTCAATCATCTAATGGATAAAGAAGATTGGATATTTTCTTCAATGTGAGAGCAAGTGCTCTTGCATGATTTGGTTGTTGATTCTTCTGTGAGTAATAATTCCTGATCTTGCTGGGCATAGGTTCCATTTGATGAAATGAAGATAGAATTAGGGGTATGTGGAAAGACAGTGTATAACTGTTAAAATAAGACTAAGAACAATAGAATAACAGGAAAAATAGTGAAAGAAGTTGCACAATGTCAAGGAGGATACATTGTGAGGTGTGTCTTCAAAGTGTTCAGGACTGATGTCTTCTACAGTTGATATTTATGTCAAGGATGGCAGTCCTGTATTGTGATTTAGGATTAGCCAGATACACCAGGATTGATTTATTCCTAATGCCCAATACTGAATGTTTGCACTTCTGTCAACAACACTATGGATGGAAGATGTGGAGTTAAGTATCAGTCAACATACATACAATTAAGCCAGATGCACCAGAGGAAATCAAAACAATAACATAGTTTGTGGCATTAACTAACCCTTGGTGCTCAACAATTGTAGCACTGAGAACTTGAATGACAATGAGTGCCCCTGCTTATGACTCCTGCAATGTAGTAACTATGCATGAAAGATTGAGCATTTGAGTTGACCACATGGCATATAATTGTTGCAATGGTGAAAATCTGCAGTATTCAATAGATTTGGGACATTGCAAGTGATGGGTGAGTTATGCGGGTTTAAACCATGCTGGTTATGCATATGAGTTAAATATTAATCTCTGTATATGGTACATCTGTTGCAAGGACACATATTGTCACATTACCCACATATACTAGGATGATGTAGCTATATTAGCAGTCAATAAGGCAATATTGATAGCATAACCTCCCAATTATTCATCTATCTGTGGGTCATCTCTGCAGAATACCCTCACGACTATATAACTGCTAATTGCGGAGGGAGTGAATATCAGTCCACAACCCAGAGGTGGAAGCAGAGAGAAAGAATGGCAAGGTATGATAATGATTCGCAGATAATCTTATTGTTTCTGGCCAACCTCAAGGCCATGATTGCTAGCCAATAGGTGATGAATACTCACTCACATTCAGATTTTGCGCTGAATATCCAGCATCAATGTCACATCATTTAATAATAAATTCATGATGAGTCTTACTACAACTAAGTTGACTAAAGATAATTGTTGCAGTTGAAAGCTATACGATAGTTTGAATCAATAGTGATAAGTCATCTTACAGGGGGTAGAGGAATAATCGCATGCAGATCTGGGGAATTGAGGTGCTCTGACACTTGAATTGTTATGTAGTATTCAATGCAATGGCTGGAGTGGCAGGCTCCCAGGACTTTGTCAGTAATTTGCACTGTTCGAAGCTGTCTTTTCTTAACATGAAGGTTAACGACATCACGATCATAATGAATTCATCAGGATGTAGCATGTTGGCAGAAACCTGTGAAGATAATATATGATTCAGGATGATGATATGCATTACATGATATGCGGTGTACTGGAAGTTGCTGGTCACCAAATGACTCACCGAGTACAGACTGGTGATCATTATTCTGTCTCTTTGAACTCTCTTGATTAAAATCTGATCACATAACTGATTGTAAGATACAGATTTTGACGGCCTGAACATATGATTAGTCTGAATCCTGACTAGTGTGCACTCAAATCATTGAAAATTTAGGTCTGTTTGATTAACTACAGTAAGTGGGGTGAGAAGGAGTTGCCAGTCATCTGCAGAGTTGCTGAGTTCGATCTTTCTTTTGTCATGCTGTCTGTTAAGATCCAGCTCTTATGATGGAGCCCAAACTGCCAGAAGCTATTGTAAGATTTGGACATGTAGGTCAATATATAGTATGTAGTTACTTTGGAATTCAGTGAGGTCACTAATTGGCCAGGGATATGCATTCTTGGTTTAGTGTGTTGTGTCTACCATTCCTGCAATAGACAAGTTGTCAGTATGTTTGACAGTGATGGATTTTTGCTGTGGCACTTACATACAGAGAAGTATAGATTCATATTTATATGTCAGAGGCTAAGCTGGATGAGCTGCCTCTATTTAAACATACACTATTGTGGTAGATGACAATGTGGATGGGCTGCCTCCACCAACTGAAAGGCATTAATAGTCAGAGAGAACATTCCTCAAATGAAACAATCGTCATGTGATGCACAAATTGGATATGTAACCATTGGTGGCTAATTTATTGCTCAAAGGCATACCCAAGCTGAAATATTATGTCAATCCTAGATTGTTGCATGACAACATTGGCTTTATACAAATCGTAATACATCATACTTGACTTGATTGCAGAATGTCCGATTTGGCTGAATGTCAATCATAGGCTTGAAAGTACCTGCCAGAAAAGCTCTGGGCTTAGGAAAGTATATTCAAGCCAAGGTGCATTATGTGACTCTCTGGGTTCCCAATCTGAGGTGTGCCTCAACTTCAACCATATGGCAGCAACAGCTGCTGTTGAGCCTCCAGTATCCAACAATGTCTAATAATCTGACACCGGAATTGAAGATTGCATGAACTGTGTCTATTTTGAATTGTACTTGGACAATGCGCAGTGTGCTATTTGTCTGTATGGCAGTGTTGGGAAATGTGGGATTCTCAGCTGCACCCAAGAGCAATATATTCTATGGTTTTGATTTGTTCGATTTCGAATTTCATCCCCTGCCTCAGGAATCAGGTACACCCACAATGTGCTGTTCAAGAACAATTTGAATCATATCGCAGAACTGGATATTGTGGTTCTAATGTAATCAATTTTAAGCAACCGAGCGGGGTGTTTCAAAGGGAAATTTTGGCCCCTGGTTCAGTATATTTTTACGATTCTCAGAATGGGCAAGAATTTACCCATTGCAGGATGAATAAGTCAATCAGTGTGTGCAACAATTATATTCCATGACTATCCACCATTTGACCAGTGTGCCCACAACTGTCCAGCATCTACAACTTCACTGTGCCTACAACTCTACAGTTCCTACAACCTCACTGAGATGATTGTCCAATGCAGCTTTGTTTTCACTATTTCACAAAACAAGTGCGGATCAATTTGACTTCATCTCAAATTAATTGCAAAATACCCAAGAATGCCAGTGAACTCCCTCTCTAATATATAATAATTTCAGAAATAAAAATTCTAATATAAATACTTGATTCACTTCAAAATGACAGAGAAATCATCAATTTATGCACTGGACTGCCTTACAGATAGTGCTTTGTGACTGTTTGTATAAGTCAGTGACAATGGGTTGTTTGAATACTTGTAAAGGCATATGTAGATTTTGCCATCCTGATAGTCAAAGACAATGGTTTAACTTCTTTATCCGACTGCAGTGGTTCTCCGTGCTATGCCAGCGGTTTGGGTTGGTCTGCATACGACTCCAGATATGGGTAATTCATCAATGATCAGTAGTTCAGTCGACCCACCAGGTTGTGTGGAACTCACATTTGGGCCACTTCTGAGTCACGGTTGAAATCGCTAGATTGGTTACTATTGGTACAGGGATTTGGATTCAATTGCCATGTATGCGGAATTCTTATTTTTTCCCAGTCACACAACTTGTGCGAATGTCTAACACTGCTCATTCAATTCGCAGAAATTGTGAGTGATTTCTGCATTGTAATCTGCCGAAATATTTATGTGATACTATCCTACTGGGGCTGCAGTTATGAACTCCGATGGATTCGTTAAAACCTTAAATTTGAGCTGTGATTGTGTACCTTCATCTCTGCCCATGTCTGCATGCATGTGGAATTTATCATCATGATCTGCAGAATTGTTGTTAACTACCATCTTATGTACAACACCATGCCCGGAAGCAGTCACTATGTCACCAACCTGTGTTGAAGAGGTGTACCAATGACAGCATTTTTATATCTTTTGGGTTGATGACAGCAGGCCTCACTTGATGCTTCATCCTGGTCAGATTCAGGATATACCATCCGTTTATTGATTAGGATTTGCTGAAATGTCTCCCCCACCTCTTTGGAAATCAGACAATCCACCCAAGTACAGGATGGCCATTCATTGTAACATTGTCTTGGACTGTTGCATTGTGTAGAGTTTCTCACTACTGATTAGAACAACCTAGCCACCATATATGTCCTCTCCGCACTCCTGAAGAACCTCGACCAGTGTTTTTTTTGACACAGGTCTGCAGTGTTGCTTGTTGTTCTGCAGTGCATTTGAGATCACCTGGGTATGTTTTTTTCATCGGAACCTGAACACAAGGCTTCCTCTTTGCGACTTTCCATTCCGACAGCCTCCTGATCATACATGGCATTGAAATCTACATCATTTGGTGCGCCGCCTCCTATTGACCATTGTTGTCTTCTGTCCAGATAACATGTATTAAACTCTTCACAACAGAATACAATGCCTCTGTACCATGCTTTTCAATCATATTATAATCCTCAGGATCTTCAGGTGCAACTGATAATAGCCACATGTTCTGGTAATACCAGTCATAGTGTGAATGGAATCCCGGTGTTGCTGTGACGTGATGCATCAATCCAGCTCTAACATTCAATGCAATTTCCCAGCCCACATTGTTTTGCACCTCTTACTGTTGAGGTTCATCAAACATGCCAATAATCTATGTCCTGTGTAAGTGTTGGCCATAGCTTGTTGGTTTTGGAGTGGATTATGTAGTATCCCATAAAATAAAGTGGATATTCCATTGGTTTTCCAGCATGTCGATGCTTGTGTTCTGATTCTCATAGGTGAGATTTATATTTTAAGTATCAAATCAATTTACAAATTTTGAAATCAGTCCCATATGTCAACTTGTTGATGATATTCTTGAATGTCACTGCCACTCCAGGTATTGTGACTGCCAAGATTGGTTCAAGGGGTGATAATAGACCTTGCTACGAGAAAGGTGGAGTTGTGTGGATCTCGAGAAGACAGTGGGAAACTCTATCCCATCTCAGCAATAGATCCAACTCTCAGTGTTCACCGACAATGCCAGGATAGCTGATCTGTAACATAGCCACCTATACATCAATGCTATTCCTCCACATAGTTGACAGTGGCAACCTGGCAACAAACTGCTCAGAGAGCAATATGCATATCGTAGCTACTGCTACTGTGGTAATTTTCTTGCCTACATTCATTTGTTCTGCCACTAGCACTCCTTGGATATCAAAAGCCGAAACCTGTCTCCTGACAGTGAACTGTCTTTCCCTAACCAAGTGCCGCTAACCCATGGTGCCAGGTAGGCCTTGAATTGAACACCAGTTGCCAGGAACTTGGTCAGCTTTCGTTTGAACATATTGGACATGCAGTCAGCAACCTGGCTGCCACATCAAGTTACGCATATTCCAATTTGTTGTTGATAGTTTTGAGAACAGTGCCCAATGTGGAACTGCTAATATCTGGATTGTGGACCTCCCCTCTATCCTCTTGCTCCTGAACCGCCGAAGCTTGTATGGGTGTTGTCAATTAGTTGTTAAAGATGTCTTTCCATTGCTCCAAGGTAAATTGGGCTTAGAGGCTCATACAGTGGGGTATTTGAACTTCGGTGCATTGCTAGGAATTTCACATCGAGGCTTTCAAACAAATAAATCTGTGTTGAACATAATTAATTACATTCTTTCAACCCAAGCTTGCATTAATACTATTACCAATCCCTTGCACACCATCTTCCTCACCCTGTACTCCAGCATTCTCCTCAGAACCATCCAAAGCATCTCTATAATGATTAGTAGTTGGGTATATGTACCGTGAAAAAGCCAAGCAGGGATTATCGTTTCTGTTCGATCACCTGCTCCGCATTTTTCTCTCCCGTATTCACCATCATTTCAATGACATATAGTCTCAATTTGTGACACAGTTTCAACTTGAAAGCATTGGAAAGGGAGCGGTTATATAAAGTCTGTCCATATGCAGGGTGATTCATCAATTCCCCATGTGCATATATCAATATATTTTCTTTGTCCAATTCATCTGATGCCAAGCAGCACATAAGTGTCGCTTTTAGACTATATAGTTCATTTGGAGCCACTGATATTTGTGATGAACTGAATCATCTCCTCCCAGTGCCTCATATCTGAATACAAGGCATGTGGTTGTTTGGGTGATATAGGAGCATCATTTGGCACTCAGTGAATTGTTATCATCAAGAGTGTATTAGGCTACTATGGGAGGTATTATCTTACATTTTTGCTGGCATGCTCCCACAAATCTGTCACTGGCCCCTTGTAGGCATGGATTCTGTTCTTTCTTGACTTCGGAACTCTGCTGGTATAATATTTCAAAACCAACTCCATCGACTGTCATCGAATCCATCTAGGGGTCTATCTGAAAGCTGTTTAGAATTGTTCTGATAGCAGATAATGATCGCATGCATTTCATCCGAATTGCAGCAACCAATATTTTCTTCCATTTGTTGAATGCAATGTATTTGGGTGGCCCAATACTTGTGGTAAATTGCTTCAAGGAGAATTCAGTTTGCTATAGCATCAGCAGACAACATTTCCGTCCGGGCGGAATGGCTCCGGCAGAGTGGACACGCTCCGTCAGAGCCGTCAGAGACAACCCGGTGGCGGATTACTCCGCGCCCTGCATCAATGTCACTTGTCGCGTTGTATATTGTGGGGACGGATTCAAGTGCGCTCATCACATGGGTTGGTTTTGGGTTGAGTGCGGCGGAGCCGCCTGCACTTTTGTTCTTGTGTACGTGTCAATTAGACTTAGCGAGAGTCAGTGAGTTTAGGTCAATAGAGAGATTCAGGACACCGGACACCGTACAACAGGTTATGAGCCCAGGCACTTCGCTGATTTGACGAACTCGACTCGAATTGCGGCATCATCGACACGGTCTCGGAGGAGTACAGACAGACTCGACGGGTGTAC
>Ga0307512_10000283_pt1 | contig 73537 bp, 72 predicted proteins | sample 14_EM_MG_FD_200267 | JGI IMG/M metagenome (GOLD analysis project Ga0307512, IMG submission 200267) | Populus trichocarpa ectomycorrhiza microbial communities from riparian zone in the Pacific Northwest, United States - 14_EM | ecosystem: Host-associated > Plants > Roots > Unclassified | place... | reverse complement strand
TCTCACCTTCTCCCCCTCTCTTGAGGTCTTTGTGTGCTAAGTTACGTAGCGATGATGTCACACGCGTAGCATCACAGAACGTCACTTATAATATGGCAAATCATGGGAGATTACTTGGTATCTTGGCGTTTTTCCACCTGTCGTATCACGTGACCATTATCATCAAACTTCACTCGTTTTACCAAGAACTCTTTCACCCTGCAGCTTTTTGTCGTGCATAGTCTTAAGTAAATTGTAGCTTCGCCCCGCTCAGGCGGGTAATATGAAATTTTTGGCAAACAATTACCGGAAATAACTACCTGACGCGTTTCGAAGAGGCGAAAAAGAAGTCCACATGGAGAAGGTATGGGGGAAGGTAGATATGCGGGTTATTGTGGTGTTTGCGGCGGAGATCATTCCTATCAGATAAAACCCTAATCGCTCTGGGTCACAAACAAACACTCGATCTGTATTATGTAATCAGCGACGACCTTCATGGGTCATGCTAGATATGAAAAATTTCATATCACTTAAGACCAATAAATGGAATGCGATACCTATCAACGGGCCCGAAATTTATATACTGACTGTAAACATCCGTACTCAAGACCTGCGGGGGATAGTTCCAACCCCGCTGTCAAGCAGCGGACCACTTACAAAGGAGTACGCTTTCCAACCAAGTCAACATACTTTGCGTAAATATCGAGCCCGAGGACGCGGCCACCGCTCAGAGAAACAAACGGTCTTAACCCCGCTATTTTTTTCTTCTCTTCAGTTCGATGACATTTGGGTGCCGATGCTAAAGGTTGGGCGCACGACAGAAGATTATTATTTTTTCTTGGTCTACCATCACTTTCTGATCTCTCTTTGCGCCGTGTTTGGTAGCAGTCCGAGAATCTACGCAAACGCGAGCAACCACGTCGTCGTGCTCGCACGAGTGTAAAGGACCGGTGGTGGGAAATTCGGGCATACGAGAGACAATAATAGAGACACGCTGTAGTGTACAAGGGTACTCGTTACTAGGGGTAAAGTCCGTAGGTCCAGCAGTGGGACTGCCGTACGGCGCGAATAGGCAGATACGAGATCCCTCTTCGCGAATTGATGAACCCTAGCCAGAAACACGTGGGCGATATGACTGCCGTGCTTCATCCAGAATGCGGGACTTTCCGTGGGTCGATTTGGGCAGGTTTTCCCACCGTATAGAATAGCCCGGGGTAAATAGACTGGCCTGTTGATGTGTTAGGAAATCCGATGATTGTATAGTTCGGAGCACTAAGTGTATGGCAATCTCAGGCCGAGTATACTCATTGGCTCCCCGCATGAACTCCGACGCTAGTAAAAAGAGCTAGTGTCGTTTTCTATTCGAATCCGAAGTTCGATATATGCTTCTATCAACGACGCAGAAGATTTATATTGAGGGGTGCCCCTTCATCCGCTACCCCTGTTCTACAGCAAGGTATCCAATGAAGACAATGCCAGATATTTCTCGTCTTTCGGTGGACCGGAGCACCATACCGGAGCACCACATAACCACACAATAACACTTTCTGAATAGGGGAAGGTAGCCAGTCTGCAGCACACATTGCATAGTATAGAGAATACAAAGTGGTTGCTGATGAGGTTGGAAAAATGATCGGCCACAGCACATAGGTTCTACCGGACTGGTCTTAATGCCAGGTAGAGAGCGTTGGCCCGAGTCCTTTATATTGATAGCAACCCCTGAAACTTAACTGCCGCTTCCGTTGCTACTGGTACTTATTTGGTAGGGTTGGGGTTGAAATAGTGCAGAGGCAGATGAGCATTATCAGTGGACTCTCGAGTTTCCCTTTGTTTTTATATTTAGAAGTTGAACGAGCACCAAAAAAGCTATGGTGCCGCGACATGACGCTGGCATGGTGTAACTCTAATCATGAGTGATCATTCGGCGATTTTCACGATACCTCATGAGGATGCTGTCAGATTAAAGTTTCGTAAGGGCTTTATAATAAACACTTGTACTAGAACATTATCAACACTTGCCCTTAGAATAGAACTGAAAGTACTTAGCATATAAAGGTAGTCTACAAAGCACCTGTGCGGTGGTTAGAAGCGAAGTCGTAGACAAAACAGTAGTCGCAGCTACATATGGGGGAGAGAAGGAGGCGAGAAATATCGACGCAAACAAAAAATGGAATTTGGCCAACATTAACCAATCGAATATGACTATCCTCACATAATGTAAGTTAGTCCTTGACTCAAATATATATGCAATGTGCCCAAAAAGCAGAACCACGACGCCCTGGGCGCGGGTCCGGGTTGGGAGACCGCAGGACACATCCCGCTCGCTTGGGTGCTGAGCTTGCGCTTGAAACTGAGGTACAACAACTCATGCTGTGTGCTGTAGTTATAGGGCTAAACCCAACAGCAATAGCGGCAGTTCCACTACACATATGTTCAACGCAATTCCACCCAACCCCATATGGTACCGCTTCCCCTATCACTCCAGTTCCAGGAACGGTGCCAACATCTCTTTCAGTGACAATGCGATCGAGACATTGCCAACATGGTAAGCGATATCGATATGTACCTAGGTACTTAGTAACGGTCTGAGACTCCGGTTCTAGTTATAGCGTTACCCAAAACCTTTCACTGAGAATCAATTTGATCCACGGATGTCTATTCCAGAGCCACGGCATCGGAGCGATTACAATTAATCCATCGGGTTATCCCATAATAATATCTCAATTACAGATCGCTCATAATTGCTGGTATAAATACCATTGTTATATATTTTGGTTATAACAAAAACATGCGCACACTTTTCAACCAAGTGAGACATGACCTTGTTGTGCCGCTCGCTCCATCCGATCAAATCCCTGACACCACATGTATATGAACCTACTACCCATTCTCCCTCCATGTGTTATTCGTCTCCGACTCCTCGGACCATCAGCTGATCACCCAGCCCAACAAAAAATAAAAAAACAAAAAAACACAAAAACCCTAATTATCAAATTGAACACCGGTACCACTTGCACTGAGACCGTCTAAACGCCCCAACTAGATGCCCGATCCCCGAAACCCCCCCAAAAAGAAGTCATTAGATATGTGCCGCTGCCTCACCGTCGCCGTCCTAATTGAAATTCTGTCGTATCGAAATTTGGCTGTAATCGGAGCATCGAACAGGCTCAATTGATGGCTGGAACGACTAGGGTGTGCTGGATGAACGGGCTATAACCCTCCGGCTTCCTTGCATCGAGGACACACACAGAAGGCGCAGGTGTTGCATTTCCACGCAAGCAGGTCGACGACTTTCTGGCAGACGTCGCAGCGGGTGCCGCCACCCTGGGCTTTGGCGAAAGTGTTGTGAGTACATTGAGGCATTGTGTAGGTTCGATTCGCGAGGTTGTAGTGCGTCTAGAGAGGATATGAAGTCGAAGTACGTTAGAGAGAGAGAGAGATCTAGCTTTATATCCGAGCTAAACTTCGAGGACGGTGTGTTTAAATAAAAGGAAGTGTTTCTGAATCGGGTGTAGATGCCGTTGGTTGGAAACTAGAGACCGCGCTAGAGAGATGGACTGCAGAGCAGGTGCTTGTGGATATTGAAGTGGATTCTTTTGGTGATGCTGATGTCCTTTTTATACACAAGTTTAAACCATAGGCTTATCTAGTGTATGGTGCATCCACGGGTCAACTCATACATTCTGCTACCTCTGGTTGCCATAGAGGTTAGATCCTGTGTATCAAAAGATTTCAAAATCCGGGATTTAATATGCCCGTCATGATGTCTCCACACCTCCAATTTCCGAAGGAGGAGCCTGGGCTTTCCCGGTCAGAGCAAGGGCAGAAAATCGACAGATATTGCCTCGAATGCTTCTCTTCTCAATTGTGTGGTCCATACTTAGTAGCGTGGTACACTGATGCTCTAGGAAGCCACATACATCGCGTCAGCAGATGCAGGGAGATGATCGGCATCGAATCCCGATATTGTCCTGCATGTACATGGCGGGACAAATCGCTTTTACTTTCCCGGGACCTATCTATTTTGCAGGATACAACTACCGACGGACTGAGGCGGATATCTTACACGCGGCTCTTCATACTCAGAGTTGGCGTGGGGTATTGATGGCCATCCGAAGTCCATGGAAAAAGTCTGAGCGCATGTACCTACTAAGCTCAGGCTCGTAATAAGTTACTGGCTATTTCGTGGTGCCTGGACAGCCAAATCTCATTTGTCTCTGTAGAACTTCACCTCTTTGAGGTGCAACGTAGAGGAATGAGCTTTTGAACGGTGGCATATGATGAAAAATTCGCAAACAGTCGCCGAAAAACCAATTCTGTCGCCAGCTGGAGAATCAGGAATCTCATAGGTCAAATCCCATGACGCGAACAAGCCTGTCGAAACATGTCCAGTACTAAGTTAGTATTTCTCAGCAGGCCAAGTCTCCAGTGCGACAACGATACTTGTCAGCAGGGGGTTTGTCCGCTGAAGACTGAGAATAACGTATAGTAGAGAGCATCTTGGGAATGGAGGACATAGCGTGCATAGCATGGATGAGTTGGTGTCATACCACGATATCTGTCCTAATGCAGTTTATATGTATTGATGCGGTATATACCAGTACCAAATTCGCTTGAGGGCGCATACATACAAGTGTCACAGACTACCGCATCTGCACAGAACCCTGACTGACCAGTGAAAATGTTTCCAATTCCTCGGAACCGGCAGATCTGCAGATGCATATGTATGTATGCACAATCTCTGCTAGCGGTAGTAATATATAACTGGTTATAGTCGCAGGTGTGGATGCATTGAAAACTTTGTGCTGTTCAACGACACCCATCATAATTCGTATCTGTTTCTTGGGTACCAGTTTTTCGATGCCGGTAGTCGATAGTGTGGATTGATATATATGCGGGGATATTTCTCCTTTATTTTGTTAATTCTCGGTTTTTTAATAGTTACTTGTACTCGCTGGCATAGCATCAGGCATACCGACTTAAACTGCACCCGACGCTGTCAAAACCGCCGAGACACCTATCACACCACTGCGATCAGTAAACCGCTTTACCTTAGATCGATATCGATCGAAGTGCAAGTACGGTAGCCACTTCCGCGTTGACGCGATAACACGTGACAGCAAAAGCACAACGACTGCAGTGGGGGAGATAGCGCTCCCTACAAGCCACTTGCAAGCGTAAGAAGCACTGTGATAGACGTGCAACGCTACCCAATTGGATGTTCAACCACCAGGTTTAGTGCTGGAAAGAAACCAGAACCAGCAACGTTACTCGTACTCAATCATAACCAACATGATGAGTTTCCTGGTTCTAACTTTTGCAGTACGAAGTTTGGAGTCATATTCATGTGTTGTACAGCAGTTGGACAGCGGCTTGTTGCAACCCGAGACGTCTGCACGTCAAGCTTCGTCGCCCCGGCCCGCCCACCCACACGGGCGGTGAGCATCTTGAATCGATGGGATACACTTTGATGGCGGCACATACGCAGCTAAATTTAGGGCTTTAAGGGCTCGAGGGTTTTTGCACTTTGCTAGCCCCAGCTGTAGTCATGACGTCAGGCGCCAATCCAGCCTTGTTCTTACTCTGAGACACTTTGAACTCTGAAATATAGGATCCACTGCAGGTGTTAACCCGCGGAGAAACCTTGCCTGCACTCCGAAATTGTCGGCTAAAGGTCAGTAGCATCGTGGCGAGTGATTACATTTGTCTCAGATCTTGGCCAACCCACCAAACAGTACCATCAGCTGGAGCTCGTGACTGACAAGCCCATATGCGTGAAACTAGAAACACGTACTGTAGCCTGTACCAAACAGCTCTAGTATATCGATATGGATGAAACAACCATAACCCGAGAATCCTGATAACTGGTGTACTTCTGGCCCAGGCACAACCCCCTGTGGAGAAGGATCTGCTTCACATAAGTCCAGACTCTGGGTATGTTATCAGCTGCCGTTGTGTGTGTGTGTGTGAGGGCTATCGCTGTCGGACAACATGAGCCACCAACAGCGGTGGATCAACGCTTAAAGCCGATGTTTTCTGCCTGAATACAGCACACCGGTTCGGTGTTACTCCAAAAGAAAAGTGACCGTGCGCTTCACTTTACGCACCCTTCACCGAGGTCCAATTGATGCCAGTGAACTGGTTTCGTGCTGCAGCGTGCAGGATGGCCAATCCCACTCAAAGACCCCTGCAAGGTCTTCCGCTGCTATGGTCCTGAGGTTTAGGAGACCCGAGCAGAGCAGAGTTGGAAGATTGATTCAACAGGGTAGAGCATAGTACTGAATTCCAAAATACACATCGAGGACTTAGTTAGACAGCAGCATTCATCGTCCCAACTTGGATCTCAAAGAGCGCATGCGCAATGTCTTCAGCTCTATGTAAACCTAGTGCAAATCGATTGGTGATCTTTGTTGGTGAATCCCTCAACGCCTCGATCATGCCTCCAGTAAGCGGCGCAGCCGTACTTCCCTCGTCGGCTGAGGTTTGTCCAAGCATTTTGCTAAGACATTATCACCCCTAGGTTGAACTTGTACCACTCTATGTGAAGGCATCTGTTTGACACTCTCTAAGCCTGAGTAACACATAGCGCGCAATCTTATGCACTTTGGTGAGGCGAGCTTACATGTGATCCAGAGGACCGGAGGTTTTCCGCTGCTGGTGGTTCTTCCCTGTATCACTCTGCAAAGAGCCGATAATCCTACTCCCTAGGTTTGAGACAGTGATTAGTGTTGACCAGAGCTAGTGGTGGACATCTCTTCCCTGGTATGCAACGCCTTGAGATCGACGATTGATGTCCTGTTCAGATGCGGTTGGTCAACAGCTCGATTGAAAAATTTCTATCTCTCAATGAAAACGCAGTGCAATGCAACGCAGGTGAAATTGAAATCTCACCGATAGGTTGTGAAATGTCGGAATATTTTGCACTCAGACACTTTGCCAACCGTCCGCTCTCCAGTTATTGATACTAGGCATCCATGAGACATCTTGTAGCATGCTTTGCTTGACAATCTGTTCCGGACCGTAAATTGTATCAACGATGAGTCGGTTGTCCCCTGAAAACCTGATCATGCTGGAGCTAACCGACCGTTGTACCGCACTGTGAACCACAGTTGGAATGTCATCTACCATTGAACTTCTCAAAAGGGGTTTCAACGGATTTCATAGGATGTTGGCCGTTCAAAGATCCAAAAATTGTTGGTACGAAAAGGCTATCCCAACCACAAACGCCAGCACAGAATTTAGCGACGTCCGTGCATGCGTGCGTATGTAGGTGGAACACCTCCCGTTTCAGGCTCGAAGAGTGGGAATACCATTGAAAGCGTAAGTTTAGCAACTTTTGCGGCGATGGAAACCTAGCCAGACGTGTAGTGAGCATTGGTGAAGAAAGCATTCGGTATTTGGGCCACGGGGGGCGGGGTTAAGCCATTAGTGCTCGAGCCCTCAGTTCTCAGTTCGGCGACCTCGGTCCTTAGGTCGCGTTTGCATAGAGCGGTCATCAAAACTGCCGTGCAGTTGAGTAACTGTTCGTGAATGGTTGTGAGTTAAAGTGGATGAATGGTCTGCCAAACACTGACCCTATGAAAGGTGGGGGTTGGCCGTGAAACTAACGAATCGTCGACCGTTTTCCAAGTCACTTTGTTAACCCGAGCAGACCTTTGCCAAACGCGCCTTAAACTGACGAAGCTTGCAAAGGAGGCAGACGTTAATTTACGAGCGCAACCACTACCACTACAAACAGTCGCAGTCATCGCATATACTTCAAGATACGCAGCTTAAACTGGTGCACCTCCTACTCGAGTACCTGCTTGGCTGCCTCCGCGATAGAACTGATTCCGCAACTCGATTGTTTTCAGCCTTCATAAATCGAAACCCCTACTCAGCGTTTAAATTACTAGTAATGGTTAGCGCGGGCGCCTAAAATTACTCTTGGTCATTCACGGCGTCTGTTAATAGCAGAGTACCCGTTTTTTTCCCAGATACTTTTAGAAGGTACTAAAAAATCAAAGTACAGAGGTCTGAAAATAACAGATTTTATGTATGGACGAGGTCAAAATTACAATTTTTAGTTAAGTATACTCGTGTAGAATTTTGCTGACCAACTGCCTCCAGACTCGCCTACGAATTCAATGAACTACTATTAATTACACGAGTTCACAAAGCATGCTCGAACGCCCCACTAAATCCTCGAAACTTACAAGCATACTCGTGCCTAACACTGTTTTGTTAGAGAGTTTACGGAGAATTGAGAGCTTAAAGGTGAAATTTTTTTTTTGATTTCAATAGATTATATCTCCCCGTTTGTAATTTGATTATAGATTTATCAAGAAAACACAGAACTGCTATTATCGACCCTTTCTCCCAAAGTCCATGCATCATCATCACCTATCACTCCTTCTTCAAAGTAATCCTCAACGCCGGTACCTCAACTGCCCAAACCTTTCCGTCCTTCTTCTTAACAATGATCCTATCCACCGCCCGTCCGCCATAATGCAAACCATCAACCGCAAACCAACTATAACAAGCACCGCCCCACACCTTCTTATTCCCCAATCCCTGAGGCATCGGCAGCTCCGGGAACTCAAAAACAACCCTCCAATCCTCATCTTCACCGTTCACAATCTCAGCCGGATAACTCCTCCAAGTTCCAAGCCCGCCGTCCACTGCAATCTTCGAATTAATCCCCCTACTCCACCACTCCTTCACCACCAATCCGGGCCCGTCATCTTGCACAACATTGATCCAGCTGCCATTACCCGCAGAGAACCGGCCGGTATACCCAGCACCCACGACCTCGGCTCTCATCGCTTTTTCAATCGCAGGGAACGCCGCCGCCAAAACAGCCTCCGCGAGAATAGTGACGGTAGGATCCCAGTCCAAGCTGCTTCCAGCTACAAGAACGACAAATCCGAACCCGTAGTCGGGAATCAGCGAGAACCGCGATCTGTAACCAGGCATCCCTCCGTCTTTGGAGTAGATATCAACCGTGTCCCGCGTGGTGAGTGTGTTGGTCCTAGTGATCTCCCACGGGAACCCAACCGCCGCAGAGATCTCGGTGCCAAATGTCAACGGCTTCAGCCATTCTCGCAACTTGTCGTCAGAGAGGAAATGAGAGCCGCCTGAGAGCAGCTTTTGCTGGAGCAATGAGAGGTCGTGGACGGTGGAGAATGCACCACCCGCACTGCATATAGTTAGACGAGAGCGCATGAAAGAGGGAATAGAGGGGACGAACGGATTGGTGTCCATGAAGTCAAGCGACCAAAAAAACTCGGCGCCCACTGGTGGGATAACCATGTCCTTCTCCGACAACGGAAGGAAGGAGGTGGAGTCCATTCCCAGCGGCTTCGTGATGTACTTTGCGACTGCGTCCTCGTACGACATCCCGGTGACATTCCTGATCACGTACCCTAGCAGCGAAAAGGCAACGTTCGAGTAGACTGGTTTCGAGTGCACTGGGACTACCGGGACATAGTCTGACAGTCCTTTCACAATCACTACACCCTCCTGTCAGCCATCTATTTATCCATCCATCACAGCAAAGGAGAGTGGTGGTGGTGGTCTCACACTCCTCGGTACACCGCTCCGGCCTCAAGCCACCAACTTCACACAGCGGATAATCCTCCGGCGGCGCGGGCGGGAATCCTAAAGCAATCCAAGCCGCCTGCTCGCTGTAGTCTTCTGGGTACCCATAGCCCCTTGAAATCCCCGACATATGCGACCCAAGATCCTTCAGCGTGATCTTATCCCACTTAACCCCTCCCTTACCATCCAAAAGGCCCGGAATATACTTCGTAATCTTGTCATCCAGATCCAATTCCAACCGCAGTAGTAGAAGATCCGTAATCATCTTAGTGATTGAGGCGATACGGTACTGCGAGTTCGAACCCACGGACTTGGTGCCATTGGTGGTAGTGGGGGCGGTGTGATGGTACTCCCACAACGCATGCTTGGAGTCGGTGAGGATGATGGAGAATGAGGTCTGGTTGGTTAAGAAGCCGGGGTTGATGTCGCCGGCGATGGCCGAGTCGAGGGTGCTGGTGAGGTTTTCGAGGGCGTCACGGAGGTAGGGAGAGCTAGATAGGTGTTTGGCTGGTGGGAGGACGGGTCCAGGAAGTGGACACGTCAATGCAGCTACAAAGGCGGGGAGGAAAGGGAGAAGGAAGTGCAAGTGACGCATTGTGAACATGTGTGTTTGCAGTTTGCGTGAATTTCTGAGCGGGCAACAAACATCATGTGTGTGGAATTCGGGCCCATTTTATAACTTCTATGTAACATTGGACCTCTCGCAATGCCGTTGTTATTGTACAGCCGTGCGGATTTTGCTTGTCGTTGTCGTAACGTTGCCTTCGTGTGAACTACTGTATGTACGTTGACGTCTCTTGCTGAGTGCCGCGCCCAATGGTAGATGCTTGGCCGCGCATGTCAGCCTCGCAATATACAAAATCAGCGGATCATCCTCCATCATCGAAGGCAGTGCATCGCAAGAATACGGCTTCTTACGTTACTCAAGACCTGAAGCCTAACCCTGAGAAAGCCCTGCACGGAATTCTGGCTGGGCTGCCGGTTTAGAATCCTAATTCCAAAGAAATAGTGACACCATATGAATCCTCTCCAACACGGATGTGTGTCTCTCATTCCTCCATCGATCTGTTCGTCGCAACAGCGACATATGCAGTCAGACGATATTTGGGCTAGCAGCAGTCAGCCTACTTAGCGCAAACGCCAACCAAGGCTCTGCGGGAACTTCCATGAACATCCTTGTCCATCTCGTAGCTGCCCGGCGTTGGAATTGGAATGTTTTGGCAGTCTGGTCATTCACGGCTCAAAGTGTAAGGGAATTGACTTTTAGTAAAAAGAGTTATAAAAATTTCTCACTATCGCCTTGCAATCATCTAGACTCTAGCTACAATATAGCTCAAGATACACTGCCAATATTCCAAGACCCCATGCCAGGCCGTCAGGCGCTGCGTGAGATCGAACACTCCATGGCTTCTCCAGGTTGGTGGGTCCACGCAACATGGTCTAACTGGACTCCGAGACTGGGCTCGAGTTCCTCAACTTGTAAGGTAGACAGACTCACACCGCACCCTAACCTTCATTAGGTTGAAGCGTAGAGTATATACGGTGCTCTGTTGTACTGTACACAAAGAGTGAGGAAGAGGCTGACCATCACAATCACGATCTCAGCCGTAAAAAAAGGAAGCAGAAGAAGAGCAAAGGACTTTACTAGTTCTTACCAAGTCATGCACACCACACTTTGACATTCCATTCCCACAGAAAAAAAGACTCAAGCGGAGCCAAACCACAAGGAAGCTCAGAGGCACGTTGGACACGGTCACCCGAAAACACATTGTGAAGAATCCTCCGAGACAGCCACAAGGTTGTTTCCCATGCATACTGCGTCCCCATTTTTAGGCTAATTTTGTCTCTTCAATGGTTGGGTGCAGTCGGACTGACGATACCCCGATCGCGACATCATAATTGAGCACTCAGGCTGTAAACAACTGACAGAAGTGGTTCTGGTGGAAGAATAGCACGGTAGCTCTTTGCGGCTCTGCGTTACAATTGTGGAGACGCAGGATCCTAACTTTCTTCCTTTCTCCCGATGTAGGACCTTTGTCTCGCACTTCAGAGTTGCAGGGTCTTTGAGAGCTCATGATATAAAAGTGAGGAATAAATGTCACCGAGGGAGAGCAGATTTCCACGACGCTGCCGACACAACACCACAAATCCGTTCAGTCGAAATGATATGAATTGTACTTTGCAAACAAGATTCTCCAACTCCGATTACAAAAGCAACCCTAGGAACCCTAACCCAGTCTTCACAAATGCCGAGCTGCACAATCATCGGTACTTTGATCGTATTAACACATCCTTTGTAACCCATAATCACCACGTCGCTGGTTGGCGAAAAATTATCCTCATCTATATGGGTACCCTATAAAACCTACGTTCTTTTGTGCGGGCCGATGACTTTATTACGTGTACGGAGATACGTGTTAACGTACTAATACAGTCGGCCGGTATAAGCTGCGAGGCCGAGGTATAGGTCCTACGCTGTTTCTACGACTTACGCGTACCCTACGAACTTATACGCGTTCTCCCCGCGATGGTAATATAAGAGCTTTGAGTGGAACTTTTTTATATAACCCCTCACTGCTGTACTATCGATATCGTCGGTTTGTTAGTTATACACAAAACGTTACACCCCGAACTAGTTAGCGACCATGCCAGTATTCACAGAAGAGTCGTCGCCGGAGATGCTGCAACGCGCTGCAGGTCTGAAGGAACCACCTTTGCCGAGAGTTTCTGGACCAGCACCGGAAAACAGAGATCGGACTGCGGACGGCTCCAGACATGAAGTTGTGGTGATTGGTGTATGCTTAATCCCTCCCGAAACTCACATCGGAGAACTGATATGAGCGCAGACTGGACCGGCAGGAATTATGCTCTCCTTGATGCTCACACGATACGGTGTCTCTGTGTTGCCGGTCGAAAAAGTCACCTCCATGATCATCCCCGGCCAAGCCGACGGCCTGCAACCGCGCACCCTCGAAGTCCTGCGTACCTTGGGCCTTTACGAAGAAATATTCTCTCAGGGATTCCCAAATTACCGCATAGCCTTCTGGAATCCCGGAAAGCCCGGTGAGCCACGGCTTGTGAGAACCGCTGTGGCAGACGATGTCACTGTTCCGTCGAGATATCCGCATAAGATCTTGCTTGCCGCAGGGCGGGTAGTCAATATTTTAGAGAAGCAGATGAATAAGTATGGAAATGAGGTTGAGAGAGGATTGGAATTTGTGTCGTTCGAGATTGTCGGCGGAGAGTTCCCCGTCAAGGTGGCATTAAGAGATGTTGTTACTGGCCGTAATTTTTCGGTTTTTACAAAGCATTTGGTTGGCGCTGATGGGTTCGTAGGAGATTTCCTAATTAGTATGAGTAAATTGCTAACCAGTGCGAGGATGTTTTCAGAGCTCATTCAAAAGTCCGAGAACAGATAGGTGCAAAGTTGCAGGGAGGTGGGTTTTACCATTGATCACCACGTTATGGCTGTTCCGGTGGAGCTGAACTAACACCGAACAGAAAGCACGGATTATATCTGGGGTGTAGTCGACGCCGTTCTGAAGACCGATTTCCCGGATATTCGAAAGCGTTGTGCTATTGTAAGATCGATTTCAAGTGTCGTTTGCAACCACTGTTGACTTGATTCTGCAACCAGCATTCCGACGCTGCCTCAATAATGTCAATTCCAAGGGAGATAATCGAAAACCAGCAATATATGACCCGTCTGTATACTCAACTTGAGGAAAATGTCGACGCGACCTCAACCGTTGCCTCGGCCGCCGATGAGGCAGAAGCAAAAGCACGAGCGAGGGAACGGAGGAAGTGTGTTACTCTACCCCAGATCTTGAACCAAGTAAAGCGCACGATGGAGCCCTACAACGTTGAAGTTGTGAAGGTGGATTGGTGGGGTATGTCATGCTACCTCAACAAACTTCTTGGATAGCTTCTAACCTGGTGGCAAAACAGCAGCATATCAAATTGGTCAGCGGGTAGCAACAAAGTTTGCTCTACAAGATAGCGAAGGGGCAGATCGAGTGTTTATCATGGGAGATGCCTGCCATACGCACAGCGTAAGCCGCACCATTGTGGTCGGTACATTGTAGAACTTTCTCTAACGAGGCACAGCCCAAGGCAGGTCAAGGGATGAACGTTAGTATGATGGATGGATACAATTTAGCATGGAAACTTGCCTATGAATTATTGGGACTTGCACCGAAGGGCTCGCTTCTCCCGACTTACGAGGTATTTCAGAAGCCGCATCCCCCACGCAAACCGTTAGTACAATGCTAATAATTCCCGAAGTCCGAAAGAAGAAATATCGCACAGCAACTGATTGATTTTGACAACACTTTCGCCTCAAAATTTTCCCAGAAGATGGGGGGGCCAGAAGAAGGTGGTCTCACACACGAAGAATTCTTCGACGTCTTCCAAACTGGCGGTGGATTCACGAGTGGATGCGGAAGTACATTAGCCATACCCTATCTTCGGAAGGCCTAAATAACTGACAAAGTACAGTTGAATACCAACAGAGTAATTTGGTGAAGAAGAACCCGGTGAAGGCGTTGAGAAACACCTTGAAACCAGACTACGGGCTGCTTCGGGCTGGGCGGCGACTTATTAACGTTCCTCTCCGTCGCTTCTCAGATGATGCACCATGCGAGTTCCATGATGGTATGAGCCATTTCCTTAACCAAGTGTAGTTCGAAGCTAATGCAAACAAGCTCTTCCATCAAATGGACACCACGTCGTACTTGTTGTTCTCCCCCAAGACTTCAAATCACCCAAAATCCAGCAGAAACTTACCTATCTCACCACAACATTGCCGCAAAAGTTTGTCCGCGGCATCGTTGAACCGTATGTGATTCACCCTGTGAAATCAAACGACGATGTCGAATGGAGCGACTTCCCCAGAGCTTTGAAGGAGAAGTGGGAGTGGAATTTGCTGGGCGATGTGACCGGACAAGCATATGAGACCCTCGGTGTGAACAAACAAGCTGGTGTGGTTGCCGTGCTGCGACCGGATGGGGTTGTCGGGGGAGTCTGGGACCTCCAGGAGCTAGCCACGAAGGGCAAGGTGGAGAAGTGGCTTTCGGCGAACCTGGCGAGCACCGGGACTCGATCTGTGCTATAGATCATCTTTAGGGAAGTGGTTTGGTTTTGTGATCTTGCTTGGATTGTACATTTTTGTTAAGCTGGATACCTAGATGAATAGATTTGACGTTTTATGGCTGATCGTACTCGGGGTGTCGTTGTTGTGCACGTGCTATACGATGATGCAATGTTATTATCGATATCGTCCCGCTATTTCCACAGCTGATACATCAGCTGGCTCTCCGGACAGGTGGCAACGAATAGGTACACTACCGACCGAAGCGTCGTCTAGACTAGCTACAACCACAGCACGTCCGTCTGCTCTACTGAGCAGATGGTTTCATCAATGCCCTCTGACGTCGAAAAACTAAAATCCCACAGCAGGTCATTGCAACTCTCGACCATCTCTCCGTCTTTCTTGCACTTACTGTCTCTAAATTCAATATTCGGTTTCCACTAGATGGCGAACACCGACGAGATCCACGAAAATCCAAGCAGCTATCCTGGTGGTGGAGGTGGTGATGGTGATGGCGATGGTCTCGCCTTTGAATTCCTTCGTCGCGACCACCGTCCGACCCTGATGCTTGGATTATCCGAAGAACGATACGGCGAGCCCGTGCAGTACAAGGTTCTATTCGAAAACGATGCATACCGGGAATGCAGGGAGCTGAAAGGGGACGGAATGTACCAATTCTTTGCCAACATGGCAGGCAATACCAGTTGCTCCCACTGCGGACCTTGGAGTATCCACATCACCCTCATCGACGATAACCCGGGTGGCTTGGTAGCTATTGTCACTGCTGAAAGTTGTGAGACTGGACAACGAACACTGTTTGTTAGAAGTGGCACCAATACTCCCGTGGGTGTGTGGGGAAATCAGAGTTTTAGACCTTCAGATGGTATCACTCCGGACGATGAAATGCTACTACCACCCTCACCCCCAAATGGCATCGGTACAGCGGTCAGTCGCTACTATTCGCTTGAAGTTGAGAATGTTGCGTGCGGGATGTGGGCTGGGGCTGAAAATGTTTCAAGTAGCCGTTCTGCAAACACGACGCCGGTCAATACAGAGGAACGTGGTGTGTCCAAGATCAATAGCGAGAAAGAGCGGATTGACTCACGGAATGAAAACTCTGAAATAGTTTTGTCGATTCCGGGCTCAGATACTGCTGTGTCGGCTTCAGGAGCTGGAGAGATGCCACCAGTGCTCGCCCGGGAATACCAGAGTGAAGGCGATCCATCTCTTTCCTGTCACTGTTTCGATAGGCCCCATCCACGAAGGTTGTCGACGTCAGAAGAACGTCCCCACAGGCCGATAACGGACTGGAGAATACCGCCGACTTCGCCAGATGACTTCGATCTGCCGCACTTCAAGCATCTTCGCAGCGTAGACTGGTCACAAACTGCGTTCGGGCCGCCGTGTTCCTGGTCACCCACCCTTCGAAGCCTTGCACTGGGCATAATGGAGAATTCGGTTCCGGTTGCGCTATACTGGGGGCCGAACTATGATTGCATGTACAACAACGAATACAGGCAAATTTGTCATGAAAAAGATCCTCCTCTTTTGGGGCAACCGTTTGAGGCTCACTGGCCGGAGCTCTGGGACTTTTTCAGGCCGTTGCTGGATGCTTCTTACTATGAAAGCAAAAACATTCGTCAGGGTAAGTTGGTCATTGAAGGTTTTATGCGTTTCAATGCTAACTTCGCATTTTTCTTAGAAGCGGCCTTGTTGATCTTTCGCAGCGGCGATGATCCTGAATCCTCGCAGGAGCGTTATTTTGACTTTTCGTTATTGCCCATAGTACAGGACGAGGGAATTTCCGAGGGAGTGCTCGAGATAACGGTGGAACAGACCGCCAATGTCGTCACTAGGCGCCGTATGGAGACATTGGGTAGACTTTCCAATTCTCTGCGTGGTATTCAAGATTTTGATGGCGAGTTCTGGGACCGGGTGGTGGATGCCTTCGATGATAACATACTCGATTCACCGATGTTGATTCTCTACCGCACCACCAGTTCATATGACGATAACGTTCAACACCTCCAACAAGCCATTGGGGTTTCTCCCGGTGGAGTATTTGCGCCTTACTTGTGCTTCGACACTGGTATCCGGTCCGACCTCTTCCACGACGAAATGCGCATCGCTAAGGAACAGAATAAGGTAGCGATCAAGCGATTCTCGGCCAGCCTCAGGACTAACGGCGAGCTAAATAGCCGTGGGTTTGACGAGGCTCCCTTCGCGGCTGCAGTTATACCTATTCAAGTGTCAGCCAAGTCTACCCGCGGGTTTTTGATTTTGGGGTTGAACTCCAAGCGGCCTCTGGATAAGGGTTACAAGTTCTGGCTGGAGTGCATTCGGAAAGAGGTTGCGGTCGCTGCAACCAGCGTCTGGCTGCGTCAGGAGGAACTCGCCCGGATTTTGGAACGAGAACGACAAGGCGCCATGAAGCAACTGACAATTGAGCTAAGAGAACAGTTGATGAAACGTACTGAGGCTCTGAGGCACAGTGAACTACTTTTTACACAGGTAGCCGAAATACTGCCGGTTGGACTGTTGCTTATAGATCTGGAAGGAAGGATATTCTATTCCAATCCTACGGTCCGCAGCATGTATCGTGTAGAAAGCGACAAGGAGATGAACGATAAGTGGAAAGCTCACAACTATTATGAGGACCGTACCCGCGTTTCCGAATGCTTTGACCGGGCCATTGAAACTAAATCAAGCATATGCATGCATCATCGAGTGGGAAATGATGCCCCGGATCGAGGATGGGAGTATTGGGTTGCGGCGTCTGTATGCGTTCAAGTGGATGAATCCACGGGAGAAGTTTCAAGGTATGTCTCCGCATGAGTTTATCCCTATAATCTACATTATACTTACTGTACACATGCAGGTTCATTATAACAATGGTCGACATCACCTCGCACAAGCAAAACGAGGAATACCAACGCCAACTATCTCATCAGGCCGTTGAGCGAAGAAGGCAGCAAGAGAATTTCATCGACATCTTTAGTCACGAGCTTTTGAACCCATTTAGCGCAACGCTGCAATGCGCCGACTCAATCCTCACCTCTCTAACAAACTACCAAAACACCGGCAAGAAGGTGGAAGTGGACGAACTGATAGATTCAGCGCAAACAATCCTTGTGTGCGTTCAACACCAAAAGCGCATCATCGACGACGTCTTGACCCTCAGCAAACTAGAGTCTCTCGCCCTTACCGTCGTTCCGGTCAGCGTTCGGCTCCACGAATCGGTCGCGCAGATGATGAAGATATTCCAGTCCGAGCTCCAGGCCAAGCACATTGAGACGAAGCTCATCATAGAGGATTCATACAAAACCCTCCTTGTCGACTGGGTCATGGCCGATCCTTCACGGTTCTCCCAGGTGCTCGTTAACCTCCTCACCAACGCGATAAAGTTTTCCAGCCCTATGTCCACCGAGAAACGAGAGATCATCGTGCGACTTGCCGCTTCAAAAGAACGTCCAAGAATTCATGGAAACGTTGTATATCAAACCTTCGAGCCCCCGCCAGAGAATACACAAGAAGGTGCACAGTGCAACGGCGCAGACTGGGGCACAGGCGAACCACTATATATACAAGCAACGGTAGAGGACACGGGTATCGGCATCTCTAAGAAATGGCAAGCGAAGCTCTTCCAACGGTTCGAGCAAGTCCCGAAAACACACGTCACGTATGGCGGTAGTGGTCTCGGCCTCTTCATCTGCCGCAGACTATGTCGGATCCAGGGCGGTGAAATCGGCTTCTGGAGCGAAGAAGGAAAGGGCTCGCAGTTCGCCTTCTTCATCAAAGTGTACCGATCCGAGCACCCCGGTGCCGATGAGCCCGCCTTCGGCTTAACAAACCTCAGTAAATTCAGGATTGACTCCAACACGAGTACACCAACGGCTGTCAACCTCGGAGAACTCGGAAATGCGGCAGCGAAGCCGGCACCACCCGTAAAAAAACCCACTGCCTACCGCGTCCTCATTGTCGAAGATAACCTCATCAACCAGGAGGTTCTCCGCCGTCAACTCAAAAACGAAGGTTGCGTCACCCACGTCGCAAACAACGGACAGCAAGCACTAGATTTTGTCCGCACCTCCTCATTCGCCTCCGTAGCCGGGGAGGGGGAGCACCTGGATATCGTCCTGATGGACATGGAGATGCCAGTAATGGACGGGTGCACCGCGACGCGCAAGATCCGCGAGCTCGAAAAAGCTAGCGTCCTCGTAAAACACGTCCCCATCATGGGGATCAGCGCGAACGCACGACCTGAGCAGGTGGCTATGATGACGGAGGCGGGAATGGACGATGCGATCCCGAAGCCTTTTCGTATACCCATGCTCTTGGACCGCTTCGGACTGTTGATGAAGAAACTCTCCGTCATTATCTCCCCGATACATACTGAGCCCCCGTCACGCAGGCCTTCGGGCGCCCTGGGGAAGGAGGCAACGATACTTGTGGGGTCTGCAGAGGGGGAGGAAAATGTGCCGCCACCACCACCACCACCACCACCACCACCACCACCACCGACTCCGGGTCAGCTGCAGTTTCGGTTGAATCAGTTGTGGAATGACGCGGGAGTTTCGAGAAAGAGTTCGGTCGAGATCAGTCCAAAGACGATGTCCCCGGCGGTGGAGAGGAATGAATGAGGATGTGGGTTTTTGGATGGTGCTTTGGTAGATTCATAGCGTTTGTGGATTTCTTGTTTGATATATATAGTTGGCTTTTGGAGGGAGGGTTGTTTGCAGTATCATTTAATGAACTGCTTTGTAGTATTTGATGCTGATATATTTTTGTGTACCTATTACTCTAATATAGAGTTGGGTTTGTGGGTGAATTTTCGACACTTGACTCATATTCTTACAATCCGTGAACTTAGCTAGCGGGGTAGTGTTTTCACTCGGTGAATCCAACGTTGAGCCTAGCCTGTCGGTAAGTGCTTCATTTCATCGTGGGCCTCAACTACCCTGGGCAATTCCAACTATCGATTACTTGTAAGAAAAACACATGTATTACTGTGCTGTACTAGGTATGTGTATGTATGTGTGCCTCCAAACTCCCACGCTCCAGAACTTGCAAATTGATATATTAAACCGAAAGCTCGAACCTTAATCCCACTTAAACAAATCGCAAACGCATAGTTGCAACCAATCATGTCGTAACAAACATCCAGAGACCAACAGTAACGTCATCAGGGTTAGAGCTTACTCCCACCCTGCAAATCTCCCTCGGTACCACTACTTGCTGCCGCCACCTCTGCATCCTTCTCTGCATCCTTCTCCGTATCTGCTAGCGTAGCCGCAGCCGTAGCCTCCTTCGCTTCTTTTTCCAACCTCACCTCTCTGCCGCGTTTATGGCAGTACCAAAGCACGAGCAACACCACTATTCCCATTGTTAATAAATTCGCAACACTACCATAAGCCTTGGAGAGAACTCACCAAATAGCCCCATACTCAGCGCAGCATTAGCGCCCAACAACGCCGGAAACCTCGTTTTGAGGACATTAACGACACCCTTCAACAGCCCCATTAGCAATCCGGGCTTCGTCACAAGCTCCTTGAGTCCAACGATTCCGCCCTCGGTCACTAGCGCCGGAGAAGCGGCCGCGGCGGCTTGCATAACCTCGGGCTTGATCTTTTCGGGAAGCGTTTTGACTAGCTTCTGCAGAAAGCCCGGGAGGTTTGTGAATGTCTTTTCAAGCTGCGTAGAGGATGTATCGAGGAGCTTTGTGAGATCGTCGTATGCAGTTGGAACGCCGTTTGCTATGTCTTTGAGGATTTGGGTGAAACTTGCTAGGAGGGCTTTGGTCTCGGCAGAGACGGAGAATACGCGACCCTGCTTGGAGATAGCTGTTAGGTACCGGCGGGAACGATGACATCGGGGAAGCTTACATCTTCGGCGGCAAGGTTGAGCTGGTCAAGTGCGGCGGAGAGCTCGTCCTCCTCACGCACAAACTCTTTGTTTTTCTTTTTCTTGCCTTTGTCTTTCTTTTTCCCTTTCTCTTTTTGTTTCTCTTTCTTTTCCGTCTTTGTTTCTACTTCCGCCGCTGCCGCTTCCTCCTCGGGAATCGCTTCCACCACCACCTCCTCCTTCTCCTTCCCCTTCCCCTTCCCTTTATCGGGCGATTTCGGCTTCCGATGCCGCTTCTCGGCGGCCTCAGAGACGGTGCGACGAAGTCCCTGCCATCGCGTCGTAAGCGCATCTTTCCACTCCCCCTCTTTCTTTGCCTCCTTCTCAGCCTCCTTCGCAGCCTCCTCAACCGCCGGCATAACTGCCGCCTCCGTAGGCGTCACAGTCCCCATAGTGCTCGTGCTCTCGAACCCGGGGAAAATGACATTCGGACCGTCGTCGTCGGTGTCTTTTAGTGCGTTTTCGAGGAACGTTTCGTCGGCGGGTGAGAGCACAGGGGATTTTTCTTCTTCGGAGACATGTTGGTTTGCGGCTGCGGGAGAGATTGTGAGTGGAGGTGGAGGAGGAGGGGTTTCGGTGGTTGGTGAGGACGGCTTCGTAGAGCCTGGCTTGAGTTTTTTGATGTAGGTGAGCATTGTTGTTGTGGGTTGGGATCAGGGAAGGGCGTGGATGGAGATGGGATGTGGCGAGCTTAAACTTGGAGTTAAAAGTTACTGCCAAGCTTGATGTGAGGTTGCGTCACTACCGAGTGAGTAGGTGTAAGAGCGCGTAACGAAACAGGAAGGGGGGCATCTAGGTTCTACATGCGCTCGAAAACCAGCCGTCTGTTTCGAGGGGCGAGCTTGCGAGCGACGAGAAATCTGGGAACGAGAGCAGGTTCTGCATAGAGGGGCCAGTTGTGATATTTTATTTATATCGTGCTTCTGAAGCGTTCAATTAGCGCCATATACGGGGAATTTATGAATTAAAATAGCGGTGCCCTACTCTAAACGGCGCTTGCAGGCAGGTGAGAATCCATGATCCATCGATGGAAGTTGGCTGCAGCCTGAGTTGATGCTACTTGCGACTAGAACATCACCAGTCAGTGATATTATATTTGGTATGGGACGGTCGATGATGATCGGTTTTTAAATAGTGGACGAGACTGAGTAACAACGGGTACCTGTCTGTGTCCAATCAATGCAGCTCTCGCACAAAACGTTCATACTCGCGCATGGTGGAGACTCAAAAGCACGATATGGACAGCTGAGGGGGAATCAGAGGTAGGGCCATGAGGACACCGGGACGAACCCCGGTGACCGGTAACGTTTCAACCACGTGATCAGTACAGTATATAATAAACGGACCCTTCTGAAAGCTGTTCGACAACCATTAAAATACAAAGTTCAAAGTTCAAAGTTCTCATTGGTGAGTGTGTACACCTCTCACATTCTGAACGAGTATTCTGGGATAGGGTTCCACCTCATTCCCTCTCACATCCCTCCAACCTCCCAACTTCACCACGACACGACAAAATGCAACCCTCCAACCCCGCCCCCGTCCCTCCCGCTCCAGAAACCAATAATCTCCACGACTACTACCCGCACTTCCTCACCCTCGCCGCACTGATCTGGCTCCTCGGTCCCTCCCCCGCCACAATAACACTGATCCTTTCGATAACGCTGATCACAACATGCGTGATCTTGCGGCCGCCTTTGCCCTCAAGCACCATAAGCTCACACTCTGCGGCGGTAGTCGCAGCTGCAATGGCAGATATGAATACGACGCAGGAAATCCACGCGTTCTACTACGGGTATCTCAAAGGATTTGAGGATGCAGGTCAGGGGAAGCTGCGGACGGGAAAGGAAGATGCGGAGGACGAACAGCAGAGTGAGGATGCAAGGAGTGAGAGTACGGTGACCACTAGAAACGTGTTGGGTAGGAAGGGGAGTTCGAGGGCTATTTGTGGGCCTGCGGTTGGGTGGAAGGAGAGACATGGGGTTGCGTTTTCGAGCTCGTCGAGGCCGGGGAGTACGGTTGGTTGAGCTCTTTATGGGTGGAATTGGATTGAGGGAACTGTAAGGTGTTTGGGGTGCAGAGATTGGTTGGGCTTCTTGACTCCCGGGAGGTGAAGTGTCTGCTTGCAATGGAGGCTTAATTTGTCTGCTAGGTGTCTGGTGTCACGGTGCATTTTTATAGGGAGGCTGGAGCCCAAGATGTTCACTTGGACGGCTTGATTAATGGTGTACGAGTACATAGGGTCAAAACGGACCTGGAATTCGTGAAAGGCCGAATGATCATTTGTGATTTATTGCGTCGGATTTCCAAGTCTCCGGACCTCCATCATAAGCGCCCTTGGCGACACGTCAATGGTTTCGTGACTATGCATCAAAGTTGGATGACTATTCAATAAAATATGATCTTATCGGAATCATTTACGGGGGTATCCGGAGACTTGAAAATACGAGAATAATCTAAAACGAATTGCAAATGGGGGTATAACCTATCTATAATCAAAAAACTCACCTTACCTTCAAGTTCACTATACCTCCATAAATGCCTCGGATTTGCTCTAACAAATTCAATACACGTACCCCAAGCACCTCCCGCCCAGTCCCCGCAAAACGGCGTGTTATTGATGATACAATGGCTCCTGAACTTCTTGCCCTTAGTTTGGCCACGGGACGGGACGGGACATCTCGAGTTGTCTTGAGACTGGACCCCAGGACCGACGAGACTTGATATGCCCACGGGACGATAGCTCGGGAAGAATTTAGCTTCGTCCTAGGACACTGTGAGCGATATACTATAACCCGGATAACAGTTGCTGCTTCTGTTGACTCAAATTTTCATCTCTCCACCAACTCCGTGACTACGTCCTTAATCGAGTCGTAACAGGTGATGGAGCTGACCGATGACCTCGATGAAGGCGAGAACACTCGCGTTGCGATCTGAGTTACGAATTGATGGAGATCAGGAGCGTGACGCTGCAGACTGTGGTTCGTGTGGCTGTGTGCCTGCAAAAATGTTACATACAGGATAGGTAGGTGACATGTTGCTCGATTTAAAAAGAAAAGCACCATCTAGTTCTACGGGTTTTCCTCGATGGTTTCGTGATCTGCTACTTATCCCATCAAGACCCAAAGTCTAAGTGCGAGTTACAATGCAACGCTGAACCGGCACCCAACTTGAAGAATATCTAGGCCTCACCTTGTAGGCTAGTACCACGCATACGGTGACACCGCGACAGCAGTCATGTCATCCGCTTCGTCTAGACATCTGCCTCCTAGGTCTAGGTCTATCGCACCTCATTGAACTTGACACCAAATAATAGCATGAAGTATGATGGTATCTTTGTCAATCTACAAACCGCCCCACGCTCCTCTTCACTCTCTCAGCCAACTTCACAGGAATTCTGGACCGGTAGGTGGCCCTAGCTGGATATGTCTTGTACATCATTGAATTCGGATACGTATAGAGAGATATCGATGTTGAAGGGATGTTCCAGAGGTGCTCCGCGCCGGCAAACTGCCAGTAATTACTTTCGACCGGCTGGGATGCTCTTGTGTTTTCTTCGGTCGTCATTATTTGTGTGGCTCTGCTTTGAATTGCTTTTCGTATCTGCGTGGGACGCTTTGTGGTGGTGATTTGGTGTTGCGCTCTGACTTTGCTTCGAAGCTTCCGCGCGACAGGACAATAAGGACACGGCTGCCGCCACCACCTCCGCAGCGCGGGAAACCTAGTGGGACTGCCCCTCTTTAAAAATCTCACGGGAATCCTCCGGCTAGAAAACCTTCGTTCGGGTCGACTGGATAATCCTGCAATCGTTCCGGCTATTGCATAGGACCTCTCAGTCCATCACTGCAACCCCTGAATTGACTCAATTGGATCACCGGATCGCTACAGTATTGTAGACTGGCATGCGCGTTCAAAAAACCGATTATCGTCCTAGATCCTAGGGGTCGTCCAGTTGAGCGAGCAGATTCATGGTTGATCACTTGCAGCCCGTGAAACCCTCGTTCGCATAAGATGTCACTCGAAGAACCCCGGAAGCCGCACCGTTCAAACCTCGTTCTCTGTGAATCCCTTTGTAGAATGTGGACAGCGAGGTAGCCACGCGGTCGTCAAATTGCAGGGAGTCCGAGGCGCGTGCTCTGCCGCTTCCCGTTGAGACTCATTTAGGGGGATACTTGCAGGAGTATATTGTAGCAGAGTGGCGTTGTCTGAGAGTTAGATAAGTAATCCTCTAACTATGCGCCTCGCCTACGGAATCCCATGGTAATCTTGCGCTCTCATTCCCGGCGAAATCATCTCTGAAGCGCATTGCGAACACGGAAGGTTGCCGTTCCGACTGTTAGTCGTTGCAATTCCCTGACAGCCCAATAGAACGACTGAAATGCGTGGTAGCGAAGAATCTCCAGTCTGCATTGTATGAAGCGAAGTCGCCGTAATTTCCACGAAACGGCGGTTCTCACATCATGGACTGTCCGAAAAATTCCCATCTCTGGTACCTGTTGTATGTACTAGTCAGCACTTCATACACCTATTAACATGCACATGTACATACTATACATTCCCCGAACGACGATAGGAACTTTGTGCATCGCCTACCTCCTACTCTAAACACCGATGCCTTACTACCCTTATGAACATCCCGGATATTTTAACTCTGTCTGTGTCATGACATCAACGCGCACCGGGAACGCTCGGGGAAAGGGTAATTCATTTTTCTTTCTATCTATCTTAAAGCTCGTGGGCTATTCTCTAGTCCCTTTCGGCGTCCATCGAGAGGCTAGAATCGCCGAGATCGTAGAGCATACTCTAGCGAGCTAGTAGATTAGCTTTTAGTGCGCGAAGGCGGCAGGTGGGGTTGGTGGCGGATATATTTCTAAACAAACGAATCGTAGACTTCAATTTGATGGAACTACTCTTTTTTTCTCCTCGAGTATGCAAGATGACTGGTATGGGCCCACAGAACACGAGAGCTTTCATGCATGTCACCGCTGTGGGGCAGCAATCCTGGAGAAAGATGGCTAGAGAGGGTTACAATTGGTGGCTCTTATCCAGTTGGATTTCAAACTATTAAACTTAACACCATGCTATTTCCTTTTATTCCATATGAGGCAAACAGATCCTCATCTGCATAAATTGCTCACGTGCCCTCGTAAACCTAGTCCTTCGCATTGAGCGCTTCGCTCGGCGAAAAGCTTAGGCACGAACTCGAAAGTCAGTCAAACGTCAGGCAAAAAAAAAAAATTTGCATTCCATGATGCATAAGGAGATCGTGGAATCTGGGGTAAGAGGTATCTAAAATACCATAACGGTCGAATTCTAGGCCTAAGGCTGGCAGGCTACGAAGGTCAAGGGGGACTTTTTGATCGCCGATATCACAAAAAAAGGTCACACAAATATGTTCCTTCCCCACGTTTTGAACGCCTGAGGGTAACTGAATCGCCGAAACTGTAAATAAACTGGTACTATATTCGGTACGAACGTGCTAGCCCTGCATGACCCGGCTTCGGCGCGTCCGGCAAAGGAATTGCGCAGCGCATGTTGCCAGATATTAACTACTTTAACGCCGGTCGTGTTGGCGGTTGGGGCGGTTCCTGAGAGGTCGCGTGATGCAGCCTTGTATTGAGGAAGAGGATACGATCAGTTCGATTGTCTTGAGACGAAGAGGTCATCGCTGTCGTCACAATTAATCTGGACAAGAATGCGATTTCTGACGGAAAACATTTGCCACTGGATAAACCGGACGCTCCTTGACGCAATGACTCGTTCATTCATCATTCCATCTTCATCTCATCAGCGAGCCAATGGATAAGCTTTCCTATCCTCGGATCGCTTTTCATGCAAATCCACCTTCTGAAAGACTGCCCATCGCCAAGAGTTTCCCTTATCTCTAAGACACATAGAAACGCTCAATATCGCGATTATGCTTTAGCGAGCGACGAATCGCAAGAGGTACCGGCTGGATCCCCAGTTTCGATTTCGGCAGTAATGCACACGCGCCAAGAACCATTAACGGCGACCTCAGTTCGCTCGCGGTTTCATCGATGAAAAAAGTCGACGACGATTTAACGTACGGGGACTGTAGGGGCTTTTCGGCACTGTTCGGGGGAAGCAGGAAGCAATCGGTCCCGACGGCGGGGATTCATGGGAATGCTACCAACTTAAGTCAGTTCTGGAGGCCGAAGAGCGCAACAGAGTCGGCGATTACGGCCCGGCGGGAACCATGTATCCGCATTCTCGTGGTTACCGGGGTTTCAGGTAGCGGGCAAGCGGGCAAGCGAGAGGAGTGGCCTGTTGGAACTGTTGCTTGGTAATGTGATGAATCGTAATCTTGCTAGCTGGATGTAAACTGTAACTTGTTTGCAAGTGAGACTCTACAATCGTCTTTCTGAGACAAGACACTTGATGCTGATTCGAAACCTGAGCTCGGGCCTTGCACTGCACTGCACTGCACACTGCAAACTGCCCGTATCGTCTGCACAAACGGCGCAGTGTACGGAGGTACGGTACAGTAATCTCGTTGGTACAAAACACACACATAAGCGGGTTGGATCAGTGAAAAGGCCCAGATCGGTAGCTCCGAATTCTTCCCTTATCTCTGCGCCACTACGGAAGCCAGCCCTGCACTAGGTTGGGTTTTTGGTCTAACGGCGTTTAGAGCTAGTCGGCCAGTCGACCTGATACTTGGGTGCGAAGTATGGTGACGGACAGGCGTTTGAGAGCTCGAGAGAGGACTGGAAGCAATATTGCAACTGCCCTGCCGTCTTTGGAGGTCACGTTAATCTGCATAGGTGTGTACTGAACAGGTAAGTCAAGCGGGGAGGATCAGCGTGAGGCTCTTGGCGATGGCAGCAGGTTATTTTGCTTTTATGACTGCTGCATGTCGACCATCCCACGCCAAGGATATAGTCGAATGGTAGATTCCAGTGCAGTTCGTGAAATGTCAAAAGAAACGGAGTCTTGGAAAAATGTAGGCGTCTGTCCATCAAGAGACCCAACCTAGATCTTCGCCCAAACAGCCCTGAAGCACGACTGATCAGGATCGCAAACCCAAGGTGGGCAGGTAGATTCACATTCGGCGAGGTGAGGTCAACAGGCAAAACTGAGTGTTCTGGGGTTGTGTGACGCAAATGCCGGCGCTAACTTACCAGTGTACTACCCGAGCTATGACAATTCGCCGAGCTCTCTGACATTCCAAACTCTACCTACCATGCCAGAAAGAACAGTCGACACGGACTGAAGAAGAAAAGATACGACTGCGCAACACCCCCCTCATCCTCCTCCAAGCAGCCTAGCGGGTTTGTCTATCGAGCCAAACATCAATCTCTGCACCCCACAGGCTGGTGCCCTAGTGGTGGCCATGCTACGAAAACGGGCATGGAGCGGTGATGTGGCGGGCGTTACTTATCTGCACACCCCGAGTTGACATGTTCTAACACTAATTACAACATGGGAGAGATACACATCTGGCGCCCGTCCCGAGGCTCTCACACTTCTGCATCATAGCCCGGATGATCGTCCAGGTCGAAACCTTTTAATGCTCGATGCCTCCCCCCTCTCCATCCGGTTTTTTCTTTTCGAATTCTCCATCCCTAAAGCCATCAGCACCCATCAGCACACTGGGCAGAGCCGGGTATACATTCAATTCGACTTGGACGTTCCGTCGTTGCTGTAACAACCACAACACATCTTCCCAGGGAAGCTCAAGGCCAACACAAAGACACTCTACAACTCAGCAGCAGCACCCGGTAGTGCTCGGCCTTCAATATGTCGTACGCACACATTGGTGCACCAACCGAGTTCAACGGAACAAATCCAGCGACGGGCGGTGATTCACGTGAGTGGGAATAAATATTCCATTGCCGTTATTGTTGTGCGGCTTTGCTGACAGCAATTGCGTCACAGGGACCGAGAATCTAAATCAGTGGTATACTCATGGCGATGTCTCCTTCATTATCGTCGCCTCGGCGATGGTGATGGTGATGGTACCGGGTCTTGGTTTTCTATACTCTGGACTGGCACGGCGCAAGTCGGCACTCTCGCTCATCTGGGCATGTATTGGATCGTCAGCGGTGGTTACATTTCAATGGTATTTCTGGGGGTATTCATTATCGCTAGCGCGGTCGGCAACGAACGGATTCATCGGAAACCTCAAGCACTTTGCATTGCAGAATACATTGGGCGCACCCTCACCCGGCTCGCCGTTGATTCCTGAGCTGTTGTACAGTTTCTACCAGTTGCAGTTCGCCGCCGTCACTGTGGCTATCGTCATGGGTGCTATCGCCGAGCGTGGCAGACTCCTTCCCGCCATGGTGTTTTCGTTTGTCTGGATGACTCTTGTTTACTGCCCCATCTCCTGCTGGGTCTGGAACGTAAATGGATGGGCGTTCAAGTACGGTGTCTTGGATTATGCTGGTATGTTACAACTGGCACGTTTGGAAGCGCCTTTTGAACCCCAATAAAGCTTGCTCCCCGTTTTTGGCTTGTCGTACTGATAGATTTTCCCTAGGCGGTGGACCTGTCGAAATCGCTTCCGGAGTTGGCGCCCTTGCATACTCTATGGTTCTTGGAAAGCGTCAGGAGAAGATGCTTCTCAACTTCCGTCCTCACAATGTCTCTCTGATCACCCTCGGCACCATTCTCCTGTGGTTTGGCTGGTTGGGATTTAACGGAGGATCCGCGTTTGGATCCAACCTCCGCGCTATCATGGCTTGCTGGAACTCCAACTTGACGGCTTGCATGTCTGGATTGACCTGGGTATTGCTCGATTTCCGTCTGGCTAAGAAGTGGTCTATGGTTGGTCTCTGCTCTGGATTGATTTCTGGACTCGTCGCTGCCACTCCCGCCTCTGGTTTCATCCCACCTCACGCCTCCATCCTCCTCGGTGTCACCTCTGGAATCGTATGCAATTACGCAACCAAGATCAAGTACATGATCCACATCGATGATACCATGGACGTTTTCGCAGAGCACGGTGTTGCAGGCATGGTTGGTCTCGTTTTCAATGGTCTCTTTGGTGCCGACTACATCATCGGTCTCGACGGAGTTAACAACGGTATCAATGGAGGCTTTTTGAACAAGAACTACAAGCAGCTGTACATCCAGGTCGCATACATTCTCGCCTGCACTTTCTACACTTTCGCGATGACTACGATCATCTGCTACGGCATCAACGCCATCCCCGGTCTGCATCTCCGTGCCTCTGAGCAAGCCGAGCTCCTCGGTATGGACGATGACCAACTCGGCGAGTTTGCATACGACTACGTTGAGGTCCGCCGCGACTATCTTGCGTGGACTCCCGCGAAGGAGTACCACAACCAGGACAGTTCAGTTGCTGGTGAGCTGCCCATACAAACGGGTTCAATTTCCGAGAAGCGGGACTAGAGATCTCTCTTTTGCTTATTTTCTTCTTTCAACGCCCGCATCATATACCACCAGTTATCATCGTTTTTTTTTTCTTCAGCAAAAGGGAAACGGAAAAAAAGGGGAGAAGAGGGAACTGACAGTTGTTCAGCCGGTGACCGTCACGGTATCGCAGCGCACAGCGAAATGGTCGAGGGCTCATCAGTACAATACGGAAAAGCACTGTCTCTAAACGGAGGATCGGCGCACTCGAGAAACTCCCAGCCAATCGAGATCAGCGAAAAGAAGGACTAGACCTTTCGTTTCCTCTCTGTCTTTTTAAATCGTTTTTCATGTTTTGTTACGGATTGAAATGCGGATTAGGTGGCTTCGATGTGCGCGCGCGCGCTTCTAATTCCTTCTAATACCATAGCCTCGTGTTTTCGTGTTATTACTTTTGTTTATTGGGGTTCCCTAGAAGGGGGAGCGGGTCTGGGTTTATGCTGGGTTGTTTTGTGATTTTTGACTGAGCGAGCGGGAATCTTGGGTTTACGGGGGGAGATTTGGGAGATTTGGGAGATTTGGCACAGTTCTTTCGTTTCGGATTTTTCTTTTATTTGATTAATTAGTACATACTTGAATACAACAGATACCCGTTCACGACAATCATCAGGGTTCTTGTCTCTTCCATCGTGTTAGCAAGCGCATACTTTGGGGGGTTAGGGTTCGCGTTTCGTTCCGTCCGTCGGCAACCTCGAGTCGGCTCATCTCGTACGAGTAACTTGGGCAAGACACTCCACCTCACCTCGTGCTTTTTTTCTCCTTCGCATGACCATTTGGCTGACAGCATTGGAACAACAATAGGCTGAGGTTCCCGGTCGACGTGACGGGCCGCTACTCTAGCGTACCGCGCTTTCGTATCAATGCACGCGGGGATTTGTGCACGGAATTATGTAAAAAGCCAAGTTTTTTTGCACCCGTCGTTTCCGATCTCGTGGAAACCTTGGGGGCTGGGGCCACATTGGTAAGGCTGTGTGGTAATGGCTAATCTAGGCGCTTGCATCCGGGATCGCTGGACGGCGAGGTGACGGGGTGACGATGGGGCTAGAGTAGTGGGACATGGGGGGATCACTCGGGCGGTGTCCGACCGGGTGGCGGAGCATCGAGGAGCGGATGCGGGTGGGTATGTGACGGCTGCGGCTGTCGGGTGGGGGAATTCGGTATTGTGGATTCGGGGTGTGGTACGGCTAAGGTGGACGGAATGGTACGACGATGAAGAGCTCTATGGCCTGAACTGGTACCAGCAGCACTTTTGGAATTTGCGGTCTATATCGGGGTTGCGACCCCGACCAATGATGCGGTAAGTCGAAGTCAACGAGCCTAGCCAATCCCTGACGGGGGACAAAACTACGTGATCAAACGGTAAGCGATTACTTTTGCTTCGTTTTAATCATACTGCATTCACCTAGAGTAGAAAGGCAGAGCCCGTTTCCCCTCCCCCTAGGTGGGGGGAACCCCTTCTATTACCCTTCTTCCTCTAGTAAGCGGTTGCTATTGGGTGATCGGCGACACTGTTGACTGTCAATGGTCGATTCATTTTTGATGTGGGAGGGTTCACAACGGCTATCGCTTGGTCACGTAGTTTTGTCACCCGTCAGTATTTTGAGCTCGTATGCCAGCATTTAATTCCTCCGCAAAAACATGAAGGACGATGTCCTCGAACTGGTTTGAACCATCGCATATGAAGCGCGCACGCGGCGGGGGTTATGGAAGCCTAGCAATGTGGGCGTTCAGAATACTGGCAGGGGCTGCCGTATGTACATAACTTATCTGATCCTTTGCACGCCTTTCGCTCACTGTTGTGTGGCCTTGTGGAGGATTTAAAGATTGGAGGGGGACTCTCTTAAAAATAAACAAACTGCTGGCCAGCTGTTGAGATTTAAGTTGCGGCTTTGGCTTAAGGCGGGAGGATCTGTAAGCGCGCGTTCCCTCTTGACCTTATGTCGTATCTTATCATGATCATGTCTGTTCACGAACTTAAGCGTCCCGTTCGCGAATCGGCGCCAGTTCGTGAGATTAAAAGACATTTTTCGCGAACCGGTCAAAAATACCGCAAATTTTTTGTTTGCTAGCTTCCGAGTTTGAGACTGTATTTGGGAAGCACTTGATCGTTCGGAGCAGTTGATGGCATGTCATAGGCCCAACCCGCATCGCCTCGTGGCAAACGCTTTTAGTTGTGCCTATAAAGTTGGCAATACCCCCCACTCCTCGCTGCGGTGAGTATGAACTGTATGGCTCTGTACTTATTGTGACTGTTGCCAACTGTACTATCGAGGTAAAAAAAGTGAAGAGACATCCACCACCCATCACCTCTACGCTTTTTGTGTTGAAAACTGTATGGAAGTATGAAAGTCCGCTAACTTGTCAGTTGGTTCCAATTCACGAATTGGTCAAAAATATTGCAAACTTTCCTCCCCAGTTCGCAAACTGTGGGAGGGGGAGGGGGGTTCGCCTGTAGGACGGAACACAAACCTGTCTGCCATTCTCTAGTTAGAGTGCATGCAGAATGATTAAAACAAAAGAAAAACACAAACGTGTAACTATGTGCGATTTTGCAGGACACAGCCACACTACAGGATTGCACAAGCACGTCACTTAGCTGCAGCATAACCGGCTCCAGCCAAGTCATAACACTCAGATCGCAACATGGCAGAGGCAGTTGGGCTGGGTGCAAGTGTTCTCGCCTTCATCAAGGTCTTCGGTCAGCTATCTGCAGCAGCCATCACCTGTTATGACTCGATCAAGGACGCACCGGAAGATATCGCCCGTGTCCGCGAGCGACTGCGAGATCTCGAGCGCATTTTGGCCGAGATCGGTCGCGTCCGGTCCATATTCCCGATTGGCGAACACGACGACCCTGTAACGCAGAGGTATTGGAACGACAAGTGCAGAGGTGTCCGCTCCCATTTTGATGGGCTTACGGAGCTGGCAAACGGATGGAATGCAAGTGCTAGAAGCGGGACAAGACGATACCAATGGATCTTGTCTAATCGAGCCCGGGCGGAGAAATCTTTGGTAAAGCTCTCGGAAGATATAGAGACGCTGAAGTCGCTGCATCAAATCATGATGGTGTCGTAAGTACCTTATCAGTAGAGTGATGATATTGGGTCTGATTCAAGTAGATATACATCGAGCCATCAGACCAAATACCTCGAAGCCATTCTAAAAACGCAAACCCCCGCGACGGAAAACTTGAGACAAGTTATTCAAATGATAAATGAGGTCAACGCAACGATGATCACCAAACAGGAGTTTGTCGAGCACCAACGTGCAAAGCTTCATCACATGAGACCCCGCATGGATATAGGAAGGCCTGCGGTCCCGCGCAAAGCGTACCGGTTTGCAGATTTGAATTCCGTTGTATCTACCGTCAAAATGCGGCATACAACCTATTGTCTTGGAGTCGGGCAAATCAAGGTATCTTATGGGCTGGGAAGCACAGACTCTGAACATGATTCAAGCAAACAGGTGCAATATGCGATAGGCGGCAGCTGGGAGTTTCATCCTGCACCGTGGCTGTCGCATAAGTCAATTATCACCGACGCAATACTCCTTATGCGATGTGAGCTGGAACTTATTCAACCAACCATTAAGCATACCTTGAAAACTACGATTGTTTTATCGAACTCTCATCCAGTTTGGGGGTGCATCCAACAGTCGGATTTTCAAGGCTTTCAGAGACTCCTCACTACCGGGGCAATCAGACCAGATGACACAAATGCTCGAGGGGAGACTCTTTTACACTACGTATGTATACGAAGAACATGTACATTATTACTATTATGTGTTGCAATATGTAATAATTTATCAACTGGCAGGTGTGTTCGAAAATGAGATACTCCGATCACGCAGAAGGGCTAGAGTTTCTCAAACTTTTAGTCAGATCAGCCGCGGACTGCAATACACTTGATGAAGACGGAACGTAAGCCTCCTGCCGTACCCTTCTGCTGAGTAGAGCTAAGTATACTATAATTCACAGAACCCCTCTGGAGAAGCTTATGGTCGATGATATGGTCCTCAATCCCAGTGGGGCCAAAGCAAGAAACATTATCATGGGAATTCAACTTCTTATCGAATCCGGCGGCCTCTTCTTCCTCTCTTCTTTCCAATGTTGGGGTGCTGTGATAGTTGACTCGGGTTTGGAAGGTTCGTACTACGAAGCCTTTAGGGATAACTGCAAGGAGTATGCACGGGAATTGTTTTCACACGACCCTACGTCCCTTGGGCAAGAAAGAAAGCAGGAGCTCCTCAGTATCCTTGCGGCTATGTGCTGTGGGCGAATTACCGGATTACCAGAGATTTGGAGGAGAGCCCGTCGCCCACTTCTCCTGTCCGAAGCAGACAGCGAGGGGATTTGGCACGCCATGCTTAAGGAAGCAGTCATTGCTATTGATAGTACGGCCGAAGTTGATCTTAGGATGTACGCGCATATGCTACAAAACTTCCTTGATTTCACATTCAGATTATGTGGCACCCTTCCAACTGGCAACATAGATACGGCGAATAAAGTGCTATTGTCGTTCACTGAACTTTCGCCGAGGGTCAAGGAATATCTGCGAGCGGATTTTGCCACCAATGCCTCAGAAATCTTTAGACATCGCTGGTTGCTGCACCACGGCAACAAATACACACAAGATATATTGGAAAACTCCGTTGGTGTAAGTCCAAACTTGATACATTCGCAATGGATGAGATATGCCACCTTAATGCTCACAGGTCCTCAACAAATCACTACTTTGCGACTTCATATCAATGCGGCAGCGGCAGTCGACCGAACGGTTCTCAATTGGCAACTTCACTGGCTCGCTGGATTCCGCGGGGATACCCGGTATATGGCGCTCTTCCTTGAGGGGGGTGCGGATATCAATTATGTTTATGAAGATGCTAATCCATTATACCCGCGTACGCCACTCGGAAACGCCGTGTGGAATGGGAGATATCATAATGTTCAATTCCTGCTCGATCGAGGTGCCGATGTGTTTGTAGATACTGAAAGATGTTGCCTGTCAGCCTTGGCGAGGGGATTGGGGGAGGGGGGGGACCTCCACACACACCAGAGAAACTCATATGAGGACTTAACAAGAATCCTAGAGGAACGTGAACGTGAGGAGATGGCGAGGAGGGGTTTTGAAATGCCCCAAGCCATAGCAATAGGTCTGGCCCTTACCTGTACATGTTGCTCCACAGAAAAGGACACTGATAGAAAGAAGCACCTACAAGGGAGTCGGAACCAACCTATATCCCCCCAGATGTACCAAAGACTATCTGGGATCACATTATTCTAGCGGCTGGTATCCTGCTATTGGTGCTTGTATCAGTTGTGCGGCTGCTCCGTTACAGCCGCGATTGTATTCGGGATCATCTTTTGTGCGGAGTGGCTTGGGGACTACGGAATCGACGACTTATATGGTGGTTTTCTTTGGAGTGTTACCGCGTTGGGCGCTTCTTTGTGGAGGATTTCGGGTGGGTGATTTTGGGCACGGCTGCGGTTGAGTTTTGGCAGGGACGTTAGGGGGTTATTCGTCCAGTGCGCTTCTTTTTGTGTTGTTCTGAGGGTAGTTTCTTATTCTCCTGCTGGCTTTGTAGTTTGATTATAGCTATTGGGTATGGAAGACCGGAGTGGACAGAAAAGTAGGTTTGTTATATTTATCAAGAGTGTTCCTCGATTGAGTGATAATGTTGAAACTTGTGCACCAAGCAACGTACACCGCTGTACACCATTGTACATTTACGTACCGTCACATACCATCGCGTACGCCTACTTGGACTTCGGTCTCAAAATTTGTCTACACTGTCATTTTCTAGCACTACAGAGACCTTAAGCCGAGAAAACAGTAGGCGGCGACCGGGGTTGTACCCCTGTGGGATGTGGAGTGGTCTTGACACAAGCGGTAGATAAACTGTAGAATGAAAGTACTGGTCAAATTTTTCTAATCTCCGGACACCCTGTTAGTTATTAAGATGACACTGATAATATCATATCTGGTTGAATAGTCATCTACCTTTGATGTTTAGTCACTAAACTTTGATGTGTCGCCAAGGGCGCTTATAATGAGATGTCCGGAGACTTGAAAATCCGCCGAGTACTCTAAAATGTACAAACCAGCAGCGGTAATTCGCTGTGCGGCTACGTACTTGAGCATACTTTATTTAGAGTGCAAGGTATGTCAGCAAATTTGAGAGATGATATCCTTCTTTTGAGAAACATAACAGTTTTGTCCACTTGGGCTACCATATAGGCCTGACATAATAATAGAATGCAAACTGCCACGCTCGTAATGCTTTTGTGCATCTATGTGGGTAAGACATACGAACCTCAGTACACGTTCTCTACTAGTTTACAGGACTGCAAACTGGCAGTGATACTCATTAGTGCTCGCCCTGGTTTGGGATGCCCGCGGTCAGCACTCTGAACCATAAAAAAGCATCGTATTCTTCGTCAATAAGTATCATAACTACACTACACACTAAACGCAGCACGAACCTATTGCCACAGTTTCGCACCATAGAAAACAAAAGAGCGTTCAAAAAATAACAACGTAGCGCTTATGCTGGGCAAAAAAAAACACCATCAAAATATATCAAGACTCAACACCGCCCGCTCGTACTCAACGTCCAAAACGAAAGGAACACCTTATCTAAAGTAAAAAAAATGACCAAAAAGACATTCGGATATTCGAACAATAACCTTGCATGTAAACAACTGGTATCCGTGTTAAAACGCCTCCCAAAAATGCCCACCAAACCCAAATACAGTTTCAGTTACCACCCACCGGCCATGACCCCCCTCACGGCCTTCTTCCGCAACTCATCAATCACAGTCCTATCTCTGCGTCGCTGCTGCAGCGCCTCGCTTAGATCGTCGCTAAACCCCCTACAGTCGTCCTCAGTCTTAAAATCAATTTCGAACCACTTAAAGTCCTCGAACGTGTCCTGCCTGTCGATCCCAAGTCCACCCTTATCCAGTCTAAACCCACCTGCAATATCGCGCTTCGGATCCCCCAGCACGCGCGCCTTCACGGAACTCGGGTTGTTGAACGTTTTATGGGTGCTGGGTCGGATACGCAGCGTACGCGGTAGGTTGATCGGGATCGCGTGCACCACATCGTCGGTGACGAAGATGTTGATGGTGACCTCGTTGAGGTAGAGGATGAGTCGCGTGGGCTTTATAATCGTGGTTTCGCTGGGCGCCGTTGTGCGTAAGGTCGATGCGCGCCCGGGCATGACGGAGTGGCGGTGGCTGGAGTTGCTGCCCCCGCTGAGCTCCGTCGCCAGCGGCTTCCACAGCTGGATTCGCGCTTTTTGTGTGCAGTTTTCGCCTGAGAGGAAGCCGCGCGTGTACCGGATCTGTCGGATATTTTGTGCATCGGCTTCGACGGATTCGTGAAGGAAGGCTTGTTGGAAGGTGAACATGTCTAGATCGCCGTGTTAATCGGATTGGAGATGTGGTGCATAGGGGGGTGGAGTACCTTCAAGACTTCCAAATCTGTAGAAGAGGGATGCGGGAGGTGGCGGGCCTACTAGGTAATTGCCGTTCATGCTGGATTTGCGGTTGGATTTTGGGCCCTTTTCTCTGGAGTAAGGTTGCATCGAGTAGGTGCCTGGCCATGCCTTTCGGAGGAATATGACGGGAAAGTTTTTGTTGTAGCCATACTCGGGCACGAGCTCTGTGCTTGATACCGGAACTACGCAAAGGATTGTTAATAGTGAGACGCCGGAGAGAAGAAGTTGGGAATGTACGATGTCTTTGGTCAATGTTCTTCCCTCGTAATGTAAGAAGGCGGAATTCCCTAGCTGACTGGTTCTCAAAGATCCGTACGATGCAGTCTTCCCAGCGGCCCTGCGGATTACATGTCTCTGATACTCTCAGCTTCCTACACCACGTTTGTCAGAGTCATTGTCTTAACTCTTCTTTCAGGGGGGTTTACATGACGCTAAACCGCTCCGGCATAACCTCTCTTTCACCGGGTCGTACGCCGTACTCGATCGCAAAGTCAACGTTCCATTCCCGGTCATCGACAATCAATCCATTGGGAGATGGCGCCCGGGGGTCATAGGTCTGCAGGACTGATACCCTTTTCACCTGATTTGCATTTGAAGTGGATAATATCGGTGATGCTATGGTCCTCTCCACTGGAGCGGAGGCTGTGGAGTCAAGTCGTGTTAGTACCGAAGACTCCAAGCTGGGAAGGTGTTGTAATGGATCTTTGGTTTGCTTTGGCGAGAGCTCCAATGGCGACGGGATCGCATATCTATCATGCTCAGTGGTAGGTGTGGATGAAGGTTCGGGAGTTATTGGTAATTCGAAATAGTCTTCCAGGCCCAAAGTTGGAGAATCGCAGTATATTTCATCGATAATAGCGTTGGGAGTCGGGCTAAGTGCTCCGTTGTTTTCCTCGACTTCGGTAACGCTGGGCTCCTCCTGAATGGTGGAAGTCAATATTGAATTGCTCGACGGCATCTCCTCGAGTGAAATAGCAGAGCTAGGGGGTGTTGGTAATCTGTTGATCGTGTGATCCGTCCGTGGTTTTGTGGTTGACCGGTCGTCGTCCTGGATTTTCACTCGAAGGGAACCGGGTCGCCTTCTCTTCCGCTCTGGGCTTCGTGGTGGGATGCTTGGCGGTGGGAATGACGGTGGTGGGCTGCTTGGTGGTCGGATTTCTGCGCCTGCTGTTGCCGAATAGGGTGGAGGCGGAGGTTGTAGTAATACTGACTGTCCATTGGCTAGCCATTGCGGCGAGCTTGATCTGATGCTAGAAGAGCTTGTCGTGCTTGCTCGAGGTCTATTAAAGAAAAGGTTGTCGAGAATATCTTGCTCAAGAGCAAGCTGGCGCTCCCCCTCCGCCACTGCGACTGCGGTACCCTGATCTGCGAGATGTGGAGGGAAGATTGTGAAGTCGCCATGGCGCATGATAGAATCCCTCGAGGGAAATATTCCTACCTTCATGACGTTTTTGAACGCGAATAGAAGTTCCTGCCACCTTTTGTTCAGTGCTAAATCTCACCACGGCTGACTTTAAATTCGGGGCTTACAGTGGAAACCAACGCCACAACTGCTTTGGTCTCGTCAAAACTGGGATTTATCCTTGGAGAGCTTCGGATCTTCTGAAATAACCAAGCCGCTTTGAGAAGATTCAGGTACCCGATGGGGGAAACATGTTTCGTTTCAGCCACCAGGCGGAGGTTTGTGATTGCCTTGAAGGACCAAAACATGACAATCCTTACCACCACGTCTGTCCGGAAATCTGTGAATAAGTATTTCCCTCCCTGTTTGGAGAGCACATCGAACCGGCGAATGGTTGGATCCTCCTCGAGCCCCTCAATTTGGTCACAGAGCAACCTTTCGAGATGATCTTCGACGGCAATGGTTTCAATCGATGCCAAAAGCTCTCGGGCATCATTTCTAAAGCCTGGTTAGTGCACACGGTCGGCTACGGTGTATACAGGCCACACCATACTTCATCAAAGTTCGCAGTACCAAATCAAATGCCCAACAATGATAACCTACCCGCTCCTTTAGCTGCAACAACCGTTCTTCCCCGCCATGAAATTGTATTTTTATGGCAAAGTCCATCCATCGTTCTGTGTTGTGCCGGTTAACATGCAGTCCGATAAGAGTGTTTTCGATTTCGACCAGGCTGCCATGAATGCCATAAAGCGCTATTCCGAGCGCCTCTGCAGCTGGGTGTGCATTGTCATAGCGTAAAAGTTTGGAATCAGAGCCATGGATCTCCGAGATTAGGTGTTCGAGGGCGTGGGAGAGGCGATCGATTTCCTGGCCAAGGGAGAGATAGCTTGCTGGTGCCTGTTGAACCCCCCGGAAGAACGCTGTGTACAGAACGGCTGCGCAGCGCTGGGTATAGACGTACATCGCCGTGTTCACGAACTTTGTCGACATTTTGCTGGTGTGAGTTGATAGATGTCCGCTTCCATGCGTCGATGCTGCGGAAGTGTAAAGTAACGGAAAGCAAGCAAGTCAATCAGGTATCTTGATATGTTTTGAGGAGGGAGGAGGCTAAGGCCATGCACCGCCGCCGCCAGCTACTTAGTTGTTGTAGCAGGGGAATATGATAACGCTGTCGGGCTCGATGTATGTAGTATGTAGTAGTCCTGCAAGTACTTCTAAGACAAGATCTGTTTTTTTGATTGTTGCGTCATATGCAGTCGCGAGGTATTTCCACAAGCACCGGTCCCTTGTGGGGCAGACCCCAGGATCCAACCTATGCATGCACCATACACTGCCAGCGATTGGGTCGATCGAAACGCTGCTGAGCGTGGAAGCCCCCACTAAGCCCGACCAAAAAAGCCTCGCGGGAACGAAAGACGGACTTCGGCATGTGTGGTGATAATGCAGCCTCGCTGATCATGGACCCCCTGGATACGATACGAGAAAGTGCTACAGCAAGTACCCAAAGCTCGTTCCTGAAGGAGCACACGGATGTTGGGTGGCATTGTTTCTGTATTACACGTATGTAACATAAGTACTTGTTCTGTACTCGAACTCTACACACGAATGTGAAGGGGCTGAGTGAGTGACTGGGTGAAACAGTAATCGGAGGATTCGGAGTGCATACTTAGCACTGATATGCTGCAGGAAGCGCTATGCTGTGCGACTGCCGCTGTAACCCATACCTGTCGGAACATGGAGGGGGGAGTGTATATAGTGTACCACATTTGTTGTTGAACAGACTGGGATGCGGCGGCTGTATGCTATCGATCATTGCTGTGGTGCAGGGCGGACAACCTCCGGCGGCGATCAGAGCAAACGGACAAAGGGCAACGATCGGGGAACGAAGGCGGAATCTCCGGGTAGAGTGAAGGCCCTAAAAGAAGGGAATTTCCCAAGGATAAAAAAGAGTCTGGAATGAAAAATTGGCCGGCAGCGCATGCCAAGTATTCACCCACAACTGTCGATGGATGCTGCTACTACCATCAGCGTTATCCCTGAATGGCGATATTGACAACTTCAAACCCATGCGAAAAGGAAGTGCGGGGGAACGGCGAACATGCGGCGCATCCTCTCCGAGTGAACCGAAAAGCGGGGAGCATTCAGCCATGAGAGGATACATGTCAGAATGCTCGATCGAAAAGTCATTCTTCATGGAAGCTAAGATGCATATCTAGATACAAGCACGGTAATCTCTCCGGTCACGTTCACAGCCCTCCAAGCCCGAGTGAGGAGCCGTGTGCATTACCTATGCAATTGCAGAAGCTCTACAACGTTCTCTCTTTCGCCTACTACGACGCGGTTAACAACGGTCACACTAGTCGGCGACAGAAGAACAGACGAATATTTATACCTGTACGAGAAAATTGACTGTCGTGTGATTTAGCTTGGGCCAATGGAAGGGCCGTTCGGAGAAATATATTTCCCATCTCGGAAATGACCGGGGATGTGCCTCGGTCCTTCCTGAGCGATATTATGGAAAAATACACCTCAAGTGCTGTTGTTTTGCCTGGACCCTGGCTCCCGTCACGTGATACTACTAGACTGCAACCTCAAGTGGCGGCTTTCAAATCATGATTTTGGGACTTCCACAATTCAAAGACCTATTCGAGGCTAGATTTTTAGACGGCTGGTATCGAACCACTGTCGTGATGTCCTCGTCCCAATGATGTTAGAGGTGCATTAAACTACTAAGTTCGCGGCCGCGGGGGAGGGCCTATGGGAGTACGTGGGGAAAAATATGTAGATTGTTGCTACCTAGAAACTACTTGTGAGCTCCGTATATGCAGGCAAGCACCCACCTCCCGTGATCCTCCCACGTTAACAACTTAAAAGATATTATATTTTCGTCTGTCATGTCCCCATGGCCCAGCGACCACTGGCTCATGGAAACCGAGCGCGATGAGCCTGAAACCTATGTATGTCACTCTACGTGACATAGATAGTAGCTAGCAGTGCAATTGCTCTAAAGATACTCTCTTCATTACTGCCGTTACAATGCACGAAGCTACATCAAAGCGCGACCCGCGTTTACCAGACCTGCAGGCAGGGGACATTCGCACCCACCCCCAAAATTGCATACGCAATCCGTAGATAGTGAAAAAAAAAAAAGCACACGAGTGTGTTTTCAGCCACAAACCATGGTCTTTGAGGTCGCACTGATACACCTCTGCTCGCCACCGTCGCCAACCTCCGTCTATTCCCCTGAACAGCGCCTCTCGGATCACCAAGAAGTTATTAGCTAGATCAATCGGCTCTCCATAATACGCTTGTAACCCACCATCACCACCATCCTCACCGCCCTTCTCTTGATAGTTGCATTCACTGCCGCATTTCCAATACCGGTGCCAATAGTCTCGGCATTGGCCTACCGTAATAACACGAACCGGCCGACCAGCTCGCAGCGTTGAGATCCGGGAATTAGTAGTTTCGTCCGGTAGGATTATGAATCCTTGCTGACTTTGCGGCGATAGCAGTAAGGGTTGTGCTACAGAAGATTCTTGATAGAATAAGTGTTGTAGACCATAGGGTTGACAATGATGCACGGCTCACGCACGGAGTCTCAAACTTGGACGCCTGAAGATTTAATGCGGCGAAGTCGATTACTCAATGCGCAAGAGGATAAATGAAACCCAATCTATCAATTTATTTTTGCTTGTACTAGTCTCCTTATTCCCGAAGGATACGTTTCTTTCGCTTGAACGGCCTCATAATGGTGTCCTCTCTAGATCTTGGAGATAACAATGCTCCGGCCATCGCGGGGTCTACTCACCTGCCTGAGGCAAAAGGAAGGTCGATTCGTCAGCTGGGGATCTTCCACTCGGAACCCCAACCCATCTTCACCTCCCAATAATAGAGTACTACTGATGCAGGGTGGTAGAGGAGCAAGAAACGGGTTCATAGAAATTAGAGGTTGGTTTTCAGTCAGATGGGATCAAGTTTAAGACTAGTTGTAGGATCTTTCAGTAGCGTAGTCAGTTGCCTAATTAAAGGTGGTGTAGTCAATGCTTTTTGTTAGCTTTTGATCTAATCAGTATATTTATCTTATAGAGTGCGCACTTCAGCGCTGCGCACTTCGTAAGGTGAATTTGCATGAGAAAAGACCTAGTCTCTTCTAGGTTAAAAGGTCGCATGCACAATACCTAGAGATCGCGTTGAGGCAAACCAAACATTCCAACAGACCCGATTCCCGTACCTACTGTGGATGCAGCCGTTCAGTTCATCTTAACTTATCAGTATAAATGAAATTCATGATATGCCTACGCGTGTATGCTTATGGTACTGGGTATCTCTGATAGAAGAAACGCACACACTTATCGGCCGGAGAAATCAAAACCTCATTACTCATATTACTACAGCATAGAGTTCTAACTGAATAATCTACGATATCTAGCGGAGTGTAGCGGGATGAAGTCATGGCCGCAATGTCGCTCGCTGATCGCCAGATTCCATATGTGAATTCTGCACACCCGCCATTGGTGCTGTGCTGTCGTGTGCCTCTACATGCGGATGTCTTTTGAGTTGCCGCAGTTTAGTGCTGCTGTCTGTATTATGTCCCCACGAGGTGACATGGACGCCTGGAAAACGTGGGCACTTGAGCGAATATCATGGAAAATACACCTCAAGAAGGCCGTTTTTCTAGAAAAAACAAACAAAATCATGACTTTAGGGGCTTCTAAAGCGCTAGCCCGAGTATTCGAGGCTAAATAAAACTCTGAGATATCGATATCTCTCGAGATCTCAAATTTGTATGGCATCTATCTTCTAGGGTAGTCTGGATTCTCACTGACTACTAAAAGCAGGCACCTTCAAACGCGCCCTTATCGTAGATACCCTCTCGTTTCGTAGCTTGTACATGCCATGACGCCATCATCCATCGGACATCGATCACTCAAAACTATAGTATGACGGACACCAAAATCCGTCTTCTCTTCTTCAGGCACAGTGATGATACGGTATCTATATCAAACCGTCAGCAAGCACATTAGGGCCTATTTGGTTAGCTGTTTCGGAGGGTTAGTTTTGTATTTGCAACGTCCTGTCTCGCATAACGGTCACTCGTGCCTTCTGTTTCTACAACTAGCCACTAAAATCAGGATGTAGCTTGCCATATATGCAGGCGAAAAGGGGGAGTATTGACTTCCAGAAGGTTTCAAATGCGTCTGCCGTTTTAAACTGTCTATATATAGCTTTTGGGAATGTCATACGCGTTTGGCCGTTCTGCATCAACAACCGTTATTACTCGTTATAAAAACGTTGACCCCTTTTTCCCAACGGTAAACAGTGCATCACACACCTTGTTGAGTCACAGAACACCCTGACATCGATATCTGGTATATTATAAACCCGAGGTTGCCGCATTCTCGCACAACAAAGCCCTAAACCGAAAAGCACATGCACATGCAAATAACCAGTCGACTAGACCCGTAGTAACCTATGTGGTCAATATCATCCCGTTGTCACCCTGAATGTGTGGCGTAGGAACCTAAGATGATTCGTCGCTGTCCATAGCTGCTGCTACTCGGATAATTAAACTCGCCTCAAGGATTAACAATATTGCGGGGTTCCAGCCAGTACCGGTACTTGGGTGCTGCTATATCCGGTAGATCTTTAACCATCACGAGGCCCATTATATATTTTATATATCCAGGTCGACTGCACTTTGAAAAATCTGCACTTACCGTTTCCCCAGCTTGTCGCTTGCAAGGAACAATTTCAACCCCTAGGCTATCAACATCAATCACCCGTGCACGTGTACCTCGAGCCACTCTTGGAACAATTAATCGCGCCACAAGCCTAGTCTATCTTGTTCCAAGGTCTAGGGTTGTCTATCCGAGGTTCCACCTCACATGTCCTGCTCTACAACGCTCCGCCAACTGCCGCCTCGGTAGCGTGCATGTCTCCTCTCTTTAACGACGTATTGAAAGATAAATTTTTTTGGATCCGTTCAAACTTTGGTAAGCCGTGCTACAAGGCGGTTTTGTAGGAAATAAAGTGCATTGCGCCGGCAAATCCACAGCCAGTTCCGTTCGCTAATTGCTTATATTGCAAGCCCCATCTCATCGCGTAGTGAGGCCCGTTGGGGGAGGTGGCAATATAAATGATCGCTTTGCGTGACGCATGCATCAACAATTATATACCACTGCTTTGGGTCGAGCCCGGCGCCTGGTTTCTGTTTGTCGAGCAAGTGCCCCACGTGCCCCATAAGACCACAATCAACTGAGGACATCACTTCCTAAAACCCCCAAGTAGAAGCGACCCATATCTGCCTACGGAAAGTCCAGGGCCTCCAAAAAGCTTTGCCAGACTGCTTCCCGGTTCTGTGCCTGAAACATTTGTTACTTTGGATGCTTGAAAGACTTGTTTATTGACTGATCTCTCGACGCCTGAAGGCCCGTATATATATAGACTTGACTCCCATATCCATATCCATATCCATATCCGTTTGCACATCCGTTTGCACTGATATGAGCTGCTCTCCTGAGGGCATATCCTCATACACCAACTGCATATCCAACGGACCTGAGCAGTGAGGCTCACGATGCAGGTACACATGCAACAACATTGAACACCGATAACCGAGTGATCAGCAGTGAAACCCTCTCCCGTCCCACGCCTGCTTCCTCCCAGCTCTCATTCCTTCCGTATTCCAATCAAAACTTAAATTTCCACGTGAGGTACCTGTTTCACATTGGGGTCCATGTATAGCCCATTGCAAGTTTTTAATGAGCCGCCCGCATACCCGCATAAAGACAATCCAAAAGTCAGTGTTTCTGTCAGGGCGGTAAATGGAACTTTGGTTATTCTAGTTAACGAACGAGCTACCCTTTGTACAGTACGACTACCTATCGAATTAAGGCTGTTCAATTAACTTCTGGTAGATTTCGTCGACGGAACTTGTTTGAGGTAAGGGCTCATTAAGCTGCAATATATTGACTGCCGTCGTTCGCTAAAGCTGTCGAAGCTTCCGAATGTAAAGCTGGTACAACCTCGTATCGTCGCATTAGAATGTCGTTAACTACTACGCGCTCTCTCGTTAATCAGTGCTGAATGAAGTAAACGATCGGTGGCTTCCGCCTTCCGTCGTCAAACCTGAGATAAAGATCTGTCTGAATGATGTTATCCGATAAAGTCGCATTGATATCAGGTTCAGCCAGACCGGACATTGCCCACCACTTGCTCTCTGTAGAAACATGCACGCCGTTATCAAACATCCTTTCGTCAATCTGTTCAATCAGAAGCGATCCATACGGAGCGTTACACCGGCATTCTCTTTGAATAGGGCACTGCAACGTCTTTGCGGCATGTTGCGCGTTCCCGCCACCAACCAGGTTCGCAGATATCGTGCTCACCGGCAAACCTTCCATATGTAGTAATAACCCGGCTGGGCGGCGTTGGTGTTACATAGCAACCCATCAGCGCGAACCACGATATCCAGCTGACATTCCGCAATAAAGAATGAGTGGAGATCTGAATTTCGAATTTCGCAGAATCAGATAATGAAACGCATACTGATACCAACTATTAAATACTGCCACCGTATTAAATACGATAGATCAACCATAGCTATTGTGAGAGGTGAGGATCTACACGTAAGCTTAAACTTCCCTAATGAATACGGCGTATTAAACTATAGCGCCCTCCCGGAAAAACATGGAGAAACACACCCAACTAGAGTAGAGAGAACCTCAAGCATCCATATGCTGGCCATGGCAATGTTCCACAGACACCAACCATCCTGTTAGCGTTCTCCACTTGGCCACTAGGGGGTTGGGTATACATACCTCTTACTTCTCCGCATACCCGTCAGGAATCCATCATACAACGACTCCCCTTCAGCCACCCAGCTAAAGAAAAGCATCACTTCCCGGCTAAACTGACGACGAGTTTGCTAGTCATGGGTATTGAAGACGAAAAGTCGCCGGGTATCGGCGCAGATCTCGAGCGCTCTTCGGGCTCAGATCAGGAGGATCTTGTCATGTACACCGGACAACTGGATGCAAAGGAGTACGGGACGTTGAAGCGAGAGTACAGTTTGCATTTACATATCTTATCCGTTGGATGTGAGCTGATGCAGTTGCGGTAAAGGCTAAAAAGTCGACATGTGCAGTTTATTGCTATTGGTGGGATGATTGGTATGTTCCACTCATAAAGCTTACTAAGTAAAATAAGGGGAACTGAGGGGCTGGTACAGGTACTGGGCTGTTTCTCGGAACCGGTGTCGCATTGGAAAGGGCAGGTCCCTTGTCTATATTTTTGGCCTATACGATTGTTGGTATGTTCCACGCACGGGAATTAGCATGATGCCCCAGCGGAGCAGCTGATCTGTTCAGGAACCGTGGTCTTTTCCATGGTGCAGAGCTTGGGTGAAATTGTTACTTGGTTACCCATTAGCGGTGGGTTGACTGTATATGCGTGTCGAGTATGTCTTTCCGGGTTCTTAACAGGGGGGAATGGTGGCTGACCTAGAGTGTAGTATGCGGATCCCGCAATGGGTTTCGCTATGGGATGGAAGTATGTCTCATAACTTCTGTTCCACCATGTGTCTTACTGAAGATTTTGCTACAGTTACGCACTGAGTGCTGGAGTCGTATTGTGCGCTGAGATTTCTGCTGCGTCTGTAGGCATTCTTCCACCCCTACTCGACAAGTGATGTCAACTCACACCTCTCAGGTAGTTATTGGGTACTGGGATAATACTATACACGTCGGTGTATGGATTGCTGTAATCCTAATAGTAATCGTGGCTCTTAATAGCTTCGTTGTGGGTGGATATGGAGAAGCGGAGTTCATATTTGCAAGTGAGTCACCCGTAACTGTTGGTTTGTAGGTTTGTAGAGAGCTAACTGGCTCTCCAGGCTTTAAAATCGTAACGATTATCGGATTGCTCATCCTTGCGGTGATTCTTGACCTAGGCGGTGGACCGTGGGTTATAATCCTTCCGCATTTGTAGTAGGCACTGACCCGTGAGGATACCAGTGATAAGGACCGCAAAGGCTTCCGGTACTGGAAAAACCCCGGCGCAATGAAAGAATATCTTGTGACCGGCGATGCCGGACGTTTCTGTGGATTTCTGAAATCATTTGTAAACGCGGTGTTTGCGTTTTTAGGCGCAGAGGTAATCGCAGTTTGCAGCTGCGAAACAAAGTACAAAATCTGGCCATAAAGCGGAACAGAGACTGACCCGTTGGCATTAGGCATCCCCGCAGGAACATCCCAAAAGCAGTTAGGAGTATGCGTCTCTTGTAATCCCAAGAAAGTTTCTCTTTGCTGATCTCTACTACACAGGAACATTCTGGCGGTATGTAAATATGATCGGCCCTAGATAGCTAACCAACAGCTCGATGAAGAAAAATCTGACCTTTGTCCAGTATCCTCTTCTTCTACGTCTTAGGTGTCCTCGCAATCGGGGTTCTTGTCCCATACAACGATAAAAGTCTCGCAGAAGCTTTGGATAAAGGTGCAAAAGGTGCAGCTGGTTCACCATGGGTTGTTGCCATCCAAAATGCCGGCATCCAGGGACTACCGCACATTATCAACGCAGTTATATTGAGTTCTGCGTAAGTATTCTGCTCCGCGTTGGCTTTGGTGTGCTGACAATGGAGATGAAGGTGGTCTTGCGGAAACTCGTATGCATATGCTGGAAGTCGCAATTTGTATGCTCTAGCGATTTCCGGAAGTGCGCCAAAGATATTCGCAAAATGCACCAAGCGTGGTATGTGATACCATCCTTTTTTTTTCTGAACCATGTAGGCGGCTCACACTTTGGTTTCAGGTATTCCGATCTACTCTGTAGCTACCATATGTTTGTTTGGACTTTTATCGTTCCTCAACGTCGGAGAAAACAGCGCGGTGGTGTTTGGCTGGTTTGTCAACGTCGTAGGTAACCCTATTTTTCTCTCAATGTCTGTCCTCATTTTGACGTTGTGTAGACAACAGTGAGTGGGCTTTTCAACTGGTTCACTCTCGGCGTCTCCTACATCCGCTTCCGTAAAGGTATGGAAGTTCAAGGAATCTCTCGAGATGAAATGCCATTCAAGGGCTGGTTCCAACCATATGCTGCATACTACACGGTAATAATGAGCACATTTTTCATGCTCGTCACCGGCTTCGATGTCTTCTTCCCGGGGAAATTCACAGTTCGAGAATTCTTTAGTTCCTATTGTGGTATCTTGCTTTATGTGGTGCCGTAGTAAGTAAACCTACTATTATTGTTGCGGTCAAGCTGACGAGAGAAAGCGTATTTCATAAACTGTACTACCATCAACCTGCGATTGAGTATGCAGATATGGACTTTTACACTGGGAAAGCGGAGGTTGATAGAGATGAGCGGGAGCATGTACCTCCCGAGCCGAGAAATGTGTGGGAGAGTAAGTTGATACCATCGTCGGGGGGAGAAGATGTGTATACTGACTTTGGATACAGAGATCTGGTTTGCGATTGCGTGAGAATGGGAATCTATAGGAGGTTATGTAGTGAATGTTTTTGGTTGGCTTTACCGGTTACCAGCTTTCATGTTTCCAATATATAATTAATTATTCTGTCCCTTCATCAAACCTTAGGGGTTCTACCGAGATAAAGACCAATTGCCGGGGGCAGGTCGTCGTGGCACTAGTCGTGGGTTAACGTTGATATGCCTAAGTTCAAAAAATAGGTAAGGGACGGCGGTGGAGCATGGCTTATACAGATTAGCTTCACGTGACTCAGGCTATCCTCCAGAGAATCTTTCCCGAATTTTCGATCACATCTGCCACTACTAAGACACTCTTACGCTCACAACGGCCTCTTTCTTTGTTTCTTAGGCTCGTAAGCCGTCTTAGACCCAAAGTCGCAATCTGATGACCGAATGATACTCTATGATTCGATCATGCTCAAATCTAACGAGTACTTAAGTAAATTACACATACGAACGTAGTGTGATTATGGAGGAGGGGGGGGAACAAATCTTGGTCAGCAGCAGTTGATCAAAACATAAGCTATAAACCTCCTGTTTGGAAACACTCGTTCTCCCCCCCTGCTATAAGTGCCGCGGATCCTCTAGTTCCCTCATTGCGGTTTTTGTGTCGGTTTTGAAGTTCGCGGAGTGGCGAATATCTTTGGAAACGCTTTCTAGGAAGTCGCGGAATCATCTAGTCAATCAGGGGTGTCTCTGAGGAATAATTTTGTTGTGGGGAGACTTGGTACCTACTGGCTTATAACAGATAGGGTTTTTGGCCTCATGAGAATTATTGCTGTTGGGAAAGCTCAATTTTAAGTTTAAACATTTACGCTACGGAAATCCCGATTTCGTGGAGGGAAAACTATTGAATAGTATCTTATAATTCTATACATACACTCCTATTCCACCACTTGTCGTCGTCGAGCAATACTGAAATGTACTGGTTCTGCCTCCCCGTCCTTCACCGCCGCTCCACGAAGCCGAAAAGATGGCACAAATGCAATCGCCCATGTTCCTACGAATACTACACTACACCACCGGATCCAGGATGTACATGTTGCTTTGAGTGTGTGCTTTTTCAGACGCTTGTCAGTGAGGGGAACAGTCTGGATCCGGAGGAGCTCACGGCAGAGACGGTACGGAAGCAGGGGTATGGATCAGAAGTGGAGTGGAGGCATGCATACGGTGTGTAGAGGCGGTGAGTGGTGTAATGGTCTGATGCATCGGATGGGGGTTTGTGGTATCTTTCGAGCAGACATGTTTGCGGAGCGGGAAGAATCAGAGTTTATGAATTTCCGCACTACGGTACCTTTGGAACGGGCGACCATGCCAGATCCCAGAATTCACCGAATTTCAAGTTAGACCTCATTGAACGGATGGGGGAATCAGCCTTACATACCTAGATCTAAGTCCGGATCCGGAGGAAAGGTGAAAATGGGGGAGGTGTAAAATGGTGGATCCATAAAGTTACGCCTTTGTAAACTCTGCCGCTAAAAGAGAAACCATAAATATTCCGCACTAGTACATATACTCACCAGGTTATCCTAGGAGGCTGTTGCATCTCGTGCTCAATACTATAGAGTAATTGAGCTACCTGTCTTCGGTAAGTTTGTTAACTCTTTCGTCATGCGTCGGTCACTCAGTGCGCGATCCTCCCAAGCCTTTTCATACTCTTCACTATGCAGACTCTGTAAGAAGGTTAGATACGATACTGTATTCTCTCTATATAAGCTCTTGCATATAAAAATAGTCACAAGGGCATACTAGCTATGAGGTGTGGGGTTGAGCAGATATTACCAATGGAGTCCGTAGCTGCTGGATCCGGAGAAGTGGGAGTAATAGTATTAAGGCAGCTATATTGATCACTGGACCTTTTATGGCAAGCTCGTTCCTCAGCCTAAAACGCGGCTGGTTACAAGCGCACGCTTAGATAACAAGTTCACTATGGTGCACTCGCATAACGAGTGACAGGTTGTACACGGCAAGGAATCCCCAAATTAGCTCCGAATTCACAAGTTATTAGAATATTCTCTGGGATGCCTTCGTTTTGCGACCAAATTCTTGTCGTTTTGACGATCACAGCTCCCGAGATGGGTCACCACAACACCGAAGACAGTTTGCCGTGGTATATTTTGCAGCCTTTTATATGGTGCAGTAAAGTGGTCAAAATATCATTTCAACGATGTCGCGCATGAAATTAATGGAATTGGCAGAATTAGGTGTTGAGCCAGAGTCCACCGCCTGGAATACAGTATTATCTGCCCAGCCTGGATCGGTGATTTCTGAAGTCCGTGCAGCTCGCGTTGAGTTTTGGTGTGGGTTTCTATTCGTTCTGAAGATTCAAGCTCGAATAAATAATCAGGAATCTGTTGGGATAGACGGCACACGCTGATTAGACGCAACCTGTAACACGGAGTCAGCAGATAATAGGATGAACAGTTTGTTTACGAACTGCCGCACTGCTGAACATGCATTGTGAACACCAATTGCCTTTTGTAGGTGGGTTTTATCTTTGGCCAATGTAGCACCAATCACCTTTGTTGAATGACACTTTTCAGTCCACCTCGATATGTGAACTAACTACTAAGTACGTAGGCAACCCGATAATCCGGGATCGAACCTATTATAGAGTATATACGGGCAATGCAAGTGATATTTCGATGCTAGGATAGTTTTCTATCCTCCGATTAAGAAAGACTAGAGGGAAAGACTGCGGGGCAAAGTCTCCTGTGGTAATTTGTTGGGGGTACGAAGTTGGTTGATTGGTTACGGTCCATAGTGGCTTACCGCGGCGTCCAGGACTGGACAGAACGCATAGCACATGCGAGGATTGAGGTCTATGGATCAATTAAGGTCCACATTGAATCAAGGGTTTTATTGGATTGAAGAGCATCATTCGCCAGTAACTCACTCGACTCAGACATCTCGATCGGAGCTGTTTGCCGTTTGCGCTCAGTCACTTTCATGGTTTCAGGCGGCAATTCACTTAAATTAGTAGGATACACGAAGCCGCCGCATGCACCTTGCGCAAGCGCAAAAACTTTACCTGCTTTCTTGATATTGCTATATTTGAAAAATCCGCCTGGACGACCACAGGGAATATCAAATCTAATCCATCCACCATCACTTAGGCTTCCTTCTCAACTTGAGCCCTGCCGCTTGGTGCCACTCGTTCAGACAGTGGCTGGCAGTCTACGTTTGGGGTCGAACCTTGACCTTCCCATTCCGGGTCCTCGCCGGTCGACATTTCCTCTAGCTAACTTTAGACCAGCCACTTTGTAGACTGCTCTCACAACGTTTCTTTTCCCTATCGTCGTTCCGAACCAACTCACCGCCATGGCTTCCGCGTCAGAATCGAAACCAGCTAGATCTCAGTATCACCATTTCATCCCGCGCTTTATACTCCGCAACTATGCCGAAACTTCGGCGTCTGCAAGTGTCAACGCTTCTCGTGGCCGGGGGAGACGTGGTGGCCGGGGAAAGAGACCTTCGGCTCAACGGCAACAGCAGCAGCAGAATGATCGCGACGGCATGATAAAGCTAGTAAACCTCAAGACGATGGAGCTGGAGGAGAGCCTTCTTTCTCGGGCGTTTGGACTGCAAGACATGTACCGCGACTTCGACCGCTCTAATCCCGACCAACATCGTATCGAGCAAAAATTGTCCGCTCTCGAAAGCAAGGCCGGGAAGATTATCTCCGATGCTCGAAAGGCGTTCGAATCTAACAAGGGCGAAGTCCATATGCTACGAGGAGAACGTGACACCCTTCGGAAATTCCTGTTCATCATGATGTACCGCAACAAGGGGTTCCACGGGAGATACAACCACCAATCGGCGGATGACTACAAGGCGAACGATCGGACGAAAATGCTGCAGTACATGAAGGAAAAGGGGTTTAAAAAGCCCGTTGATGTCTGGTTCGCCAATCTGGAGGCATTTATCGATCTTCAAATGGACCCGGAACGGATGTGGGCTGCCAAAATTATGGAGAAGGCGTATCCCGATGACGCGGCGTGGTTTTTCAAGAACATACAGATGTACTTCATGACTTTCTGCACCCCGAAGGATCCTAACGACGAGTTTCTTTTGACCGAGAATGTATACGGCATCTTTGAGGGATGTACTACCGATGAGGGATGGACAGACCACCACCTATTTGCACCGATATCTTCTAGACTTATGATCGTGCTACGCAGCAATTTGTTGCCCAGTGGATTCGATGATGATGAGGGGGAACGACTGCATATGTTAGCAGATATCGTAGCGCGCTATGGGCCGTCTCACGGCAAGTCTTGTCTCCAAGATCTACCGGTAGAAAGGGCGTGCAACAATTACTCCAAGATTGTAAATCGGAAGCCTGTTCTCCTACCTACCCGGATACGACCCGAAAATCACAAGTTTTATTTCCGATTTTTCGGCATTGACACGAGCCACGTACAGATAATCAATATCATCATGATCGAGGAAGCTTACAACACAAATATGATGCTCTACAAAGAGCCAGAAGGGCTGAAACGAGCATTGGAGGCATATCTGCTCACGGACATGCCGGGATTCAAACGTTTGGCAAACATGTCTAGTAACCGTGATGACCCTTACTGCATCCCGAAAGGAACGATACCTTCGATAGAAGAAACGCGAGTTGCGTACATTCAGGGTCTTGAGAAAGTTGCCAGGAGCCTCGGCAGCACCGCCAGAGCACAGCATCACACCGTTCCAATGTCAGTGCCGCCCGAAATGAAGGGCCCAATGCTCATGCTCCAGCGCCTTGACAGGTTAGGTCAGAGATTTTCATGAGACCTGATGTGCACGTTTTTACTTGCTAACTTTTACAAGGTGGAAGTATGGAATCTGGGATGCAAGATATCAATCAAGCTCGCTTGATGATGAAGATGGCTGCTATGATTGAATTTGCCATGCAAGGGCAAAGCCCTGACTACAAAAAAGAAGTCCGTGGAGTTAGAAAGGACTTCTTTTGCTCCTTGCCAGTTAGACGAGTCTGGCTTTTTCTGAAACGCGGAGGTCGTAGAAATTTATCGGAGGACGGTCCTGTTACAGGACCAGAAGATGTAATTGTTGATGGTAAAGATTCCCGATAGTGTTCGTGGAAAGATTGAACTGCTGACTTTTGTGTTGATAGCGTTACAAGTATTCAATCCAGCCTCTGTCGGTCGCATAATGTACCATGCCTCTATTGCAGATACCTTTAGAAAGCGCAACCCCGATATCGGACTGGTGGGCCGCGCGGTAGAACTTAACGAAGACGGGTACAAAAGGATGAGCCAGCAACGCGAATTGGTTTTTGGCTTTTCACCAGGTAAGAGTTAAGCAAGAAATAACCTCTCTTCTCCATGTAACTAACTCGAAGATCCAGGAAGTATCCGAGACTGCGGTATAGCATCATCTTCTGCTTCCAAGCCCTTAAATTTTCTTTTACTAATATAACAGCGCCAGGCATCTCACTGATTGAATTACACGCCAGAGCCTGGGACTCTTCGAGTTCACAAGCACTCATTTCCATCGGCATCGACCCACTGACTAAAGCAGTCCTATCAGAAGAGCAACGAATCGAGCTGGCTACCCGGAAGGATATGCGCTCCCAGTTCCAGAAGATTTTGACTGCCGTTTTGCCACCGCGTGAGTTGGAGGCCCTGGAAACGGTCATGTTTGGGTTGGTCTATCCGTCTGAGTTCTAAAGGATGTCATTCTTTACGTACAGGCATGGAAGAGGAGAGTCCTGTGCGCAATATTGGTTTTGAGAAGGAGTACAGAAAAGTGAAATGTGAAAGAAGCGCGGTCCTTTCGTGAACAGTCGCTCGTGCTTGTTGTGCCTTTTCGGCACTTGAAAATCCCACGAAAGTTTTTAAATTTTAAAGTTGAGAGGTATTGTTCTATATAGTACTTTATGCAGGATGCCCACGATTTTTTGGCCATGCATGGCTGTTCGAACCGAACGGGTGGCTGGCTCCCGATTGAAGAGGATCCCGCGTCAGAGCCCCCGAAAAAGCAAGAACCTGAATCACCAAGAGAGAGCCAAGTCACTTCAATATGGGCTAGTTAGAGTGCGGCTCAATCTTCGTCATCCCGACTCTACTTTAGTACACTAGCATCCGAGACTAGCATCCCGTGGTCTCAGAACCATGGCGAGCGACTGTGAGCCCACGGCACGGCTTCATGCAAGCATACTCTAACTATCGTAACTACACACTTCATTGCTTTTATTTTGCCGCTCTTCTTGACCCCCCAAATATTCATCTACAAGTTACGCTTCCATTCCCTGTCTGTACCGCGGGCTTGCAGGGTTCGGGCAAATTCATCCCATAGGTTGCGCACGAGAAAACCCTCCATCAAATACTGCGACCTTTGCTGCCTGGATGCCAGTTAGGAATGTCGATGAGATGGGCTGCAAGAACTTACCTGTAACCATGTACTTCTGGAGTCCTCGGAAAACGAAATGTCTGCTAACTTTAACTTCAGCTTTTGGCATTCCTGGATGGACTAGTTTTGCGTTGAATTAGCTTTGCGAATAGAATACCGCAGAAAAAGAATGCAAACCTTTTCGATCGAGTTTTTCACGATGTACCGAGTTGTTATCACGTCTTTGTCTTGTCCCATTCGGTGGATCCGGTCTAGAGCTTGTTGTTCGGCCATCGGGCCACTGAGGCTCCATTAAATGAGCACGAGATGCCGCAGTAAGATCCAGGCTGTATGATATCTTGTCAAAATACAGTGATTAGAACCGAGCTATAATCAGCATTCAACTTACCCAACACTCCCGCTTCCAATTGATACCAGTAATATATTGACATCTGTGCTGTTTCGAAAAAGTTCTATGGATGTCCGGCGTTGTTCCACAGTTGATGACCCATCGAAACGAGTGAATACCATGTTGTTAGCCTTTAGGGCCATTTCGATGAGATCTAGCATTTTCGTCCAGCTCGAGAATACAACACTGTAAACTTGTCAACGAATGAAACTGCTAGGATTTATCTGGAACCTATGCTTAGACAGTACCTTTTGATGGGCTTCCCAACCCCCACAGGGGAGTCGCCCTGCAGATTCCGGATCAAGGCTTGGACTTTGCTAGACGGCCCACGATATGGCTGATCCTGAGCCGAATAAAACTCATCTGGTTGATCAATGTTCATGGTAATGCATTGATTTTCGTGAAGTTGAGGTTCCCTTATTCTTATTTGCGTATTGGTCATATTCCACTGAAAAGTATTTGATTGGTGGTATTGAAGGTCTTCTGGGCTACCAAATGTGGTGTTCCCCCATCGGCTTGTCGGGGTACGTTTTAGCCCTAATCGTATTTCAATCCTTTGCCTCTTTTCTTTTTGCAGTAAATCGATCCCATGGTTGCATACAAGACGAAGCGATAACACCGACTGAAGTATTACCCCGAAGGAGGATATTCTTTTCCCTTTCGAGACGGCTTCATCAATCAATCTTGCCGCATCCATTCTACACTCATCGTATACTCGCCTCTCATCTTGGGTAAGGATGACATCTTGTATTCGGTGATTGTTGGATGGTAATGGATCTTCCAATGTAGCCTTTGTTCTCCGGAGGCAAAAGGCACTAACAAGGGTGCGGAGCCTTTGTATCCCCTCAGAGTCCCCCTTTTGCAGCGGTTTGACAACCTCTTGATGAAACCATGTGAAGTTCTCCGCAGGACCAACTCGTAGGAAGCGCAGAAGGGATCCAAAATCTTGGATCTTGTTCTGTATTGGGGTGCCGCTGAGACACCATCTACGTTCGGCATCGAGCCTATAGATTGTCTGGAATAATTGGCTGGTTTGTTCCCGGATGACGTGGGCTGGAGCAATAGGTAAGTTTTATGATCCCAATATATACAGATACTTTAGGCTAACCTTCATCTAAGATAATGCGAAAGAATTCAATGCTCTCAAGAGTGCTACTACCTGGGGCTGGGCATTTATTCGACGATATTTCACTTCTTACAGTACCATATGTCGTAATTATCAAGTCGAATTCAGCTAATCTCTCCCGGTTTCTTTCTCGCTGCGTACCATGGTAGACGTGGATCCTCAGAGCGTTGGGTTCAAGATGTCTGGCAGCTGTTAGTCACTTTTCCCGGTTCACATGCAGGAGAGCGGGCTCCCGCCTCACCTCCAGACCTGTTCTCCCCAGCTATTTAAGGCTATGATCGTTTTAACATCGGGAAGCTCACCATAATGGGTTTGGATTCGTGTTCCGTACTTACTGGATGTTGGAGTGATAAGAAGAGTTGTCTTTGCCCGCAATTTCGTGGTGATTCGGGGGTCTCCCGAAATGTTATTCTTCATACTGAAGAGCCGGGCTTGTTCGACTGTGCAGCAGATCAGCGCCAATGCTGCCAATGATTTTCCGAGGCCCATGTGATCTGCAAGAACGCCGCCCAAGACCTCAGCCTTAGCGCTAGGTCCACATCTATCAACAGATTAGCTTGCAGGTAGGTATAAGAAGACTAATCTAAAGTGTTTCCTTACGGTAACCCAACTAAATGACCTCTAGTCAGCTTGTGGGCTAAGTTGATATTTGAATCACCAGCTGTTTGCACTGATTCTCGCTGGAGCATAAAGTGCAGCCCTTGCTTCTGGTGTCTAGACGGACGTAACATCAGCCTTGGTACTTGTAAACGGTAAGTGAATTGAACGCACTTCTTTAGTGTAGTTGTAATACCAGATCCTAGCCCTACTTCAAAGGTTGGGAGGTCCAATGTAGCTGTATCAAAAATCGCCGACACTTCATCCTCAATCTTAGCCATATTTCGGGTTCTGGAGACCGATGAATTGTTGAGATCCCTTCTATCGCTTGGAGGTATGAAATAATGAGGATTTTCGTAGTTGATGCCATAATAATTATGCTGTGGACGCTGAAGAAACAATTCTGAATCCGAAAGGAGTTTGCCAATACGATTGAACAGTGATCTGGGCCCATAAATGTTGATAAATAACCGGATCCCGCTTGTTCTGGGAGAATCGCAACCCTCGCTATCATCCTGCAGCAAGGGGATGAACAGTTGCAAACGGACGCCAAGGCTTGAGAACTGACCAAGCAATGTCTTTAACCCTGATGATGTGTGTATGTCCAAGATACCAATATATCCACCCTTCTGATATTGAATACATAGCATTGTCCGGACGCATACCAGGGAAACATCTAAGTAATCTGGTTTCTTATCGCCGAACAACTTCGATGTTAATTGTTGGAGTCGTGCCTCCGAGCCGACGATTGTGGCGTCTCGTAACTGCCGTGGTGTTATTGGGGTACTTAGCCAAAAGCTGGTACACATACATACCATTCCAAAGCAGAGTTCTGGATCGTTGTCTCCCATCATCACGTCCTCTGTTCAAGCATACTCAGTAATCGGATATGTGCTCGAGTTGGTCTGCAAACCATCTATCGCGGTATCTTCCGGTGATAGAGGTAGATTATTCATCTCCTCTGCCGGGGGATCGATATCGAAGGCAAGAGCAAGGCGTTCAGACTCATCGTCAAACCCAAGATCGGTTTCGCCTGATGCCAAATAGTTGCGGCTTTCGAGCCTCGCCGCTGCATAACTATTGCTGCTGACAGCATCTAACGGATGTAGATAAACGCTCACTGGACTTGAGTCGGGTGTTTTATCGGCCTGGTTTCTTGCGTACACTGGTGTTTTTGGTCGTTTGAAAGCTGGAGAGTTGGGCAAAGAGCTGAGATATTCAGATTTGGACAAATCTTCGGAAGGACTGCGGCGCTTCATTTGTTCAACAACAATATTGGGAAGGCTTCTAGGTGTCGACGATATCGGTGGGTTGCTCAACTGTTGGCATTGAGCGGAGTGAATGCGGGGTTGATGCTTCATGCAATTCACAGCCCCACACGCATGTTCCACAGCATACATTAAACACCGTACAGCCTCACCCCCCAAGTCTTGTATTGCCAGCACACACACAGGTGCGAAATAGCGCACCGCAGAAGTTCCTTGCTTCATAGAGTGTGGGGCAGTGCCTAAATCGATCCACATTAAGTAACCCGTGACGATATAAGGTCGCAACGTTGCAGCTTCGCTAAGCTAAAACGTTGAAATCGCTACGCTCTGAAAGCTCTCAACTTTGAGACTGAGATGTCGGCTTCTGGTGCCTTTTACAGTGCTCTGTGTAGCTTTAAACAAAAGCTCACTCAGAATCAAAGGGATTCTTTCCAGCACACTACCGCCGAAGACGTTATTAACGAGTTAAACGCCATACAGGCCGAGCAAGAGAAACGAGGCTCATTGAGGAATCTTCGAAGGATAGAGCCCTTTATTCAAGGGATCAATCAGTTCTCTGAAGTCTTAGGTATCTTGGTACAGGCGAAACCTGAGATTTTGGCATTCATATGGGTAAACCGCCCTCCGATGGCTGCTTCACTAGTGCTTTTCTAATACCCAACCGCAAATAGGGACCAACAAAATTTTTGCTTCAGGTGAATAAATACGCACTCAACCTTGATAACCACAATACATATAACATTGCCACCTAGGTTGCCAGCACATATATTCGCACTTTCGACAAGTTGCTTGATGTTCTGCAACGTATCGGAGAAAATTTGCCCAGGTTTGATCTGTTCAACACCTTGTTCTGCGACAGTGCAGCAGTGCAGCAAGTTCTCGTCAGCTTCTATCAGGAGATGCTATCGTTTTATACCTCTGCACTGAAATTCTTCCGAAAGAAAAGTGAGCGTTGATACGTTTCTGTATTGCTGTCAGTTCTGATGTATCGATGTGCCTTTAGCATGGAAGATAGCGGTTCTTTCGTTATGGTCACCATTCGAACATATGTTTGGATCAACATTACAGGGTCTTTCCAGACACCAAGAGCGAATAGATAAGGAAGCTGCAGCAGCTCAGATGGTACAACAACACAAACAACAGCTTACAGAAGACTTGGAAAGATGGCTTAATCCTGTAAACTACGATCATGACTTACACCGCTACGTTGAAATGCGGACGCCAAAGACGACGGGATTGTGGCTCATCCAGAATGATCGTGTAAAGACATGGCTCAATCCAGATCCTCTGGATGGACGATCGCGGCTGCTGTGGTTGACTGGTATTCCTGGCTCAGGTAAAACCTCCGTGTGGATTCGGAATAGAAATAAAGGAAATAACTTTGTGTAGGTAAAACGATTTTATCAGCAAGTCTCATAGATCACGCGAGATCGATTCAAGGGAGCCAAAATTCAGTCGTATATGCCTTTCTTCGGAACGGTGAGGACGATAGGAATACCTTCGTTGCTGTGATCCAGACCCTTATACATCAACTATGGACCCAAAATCGGTCGCTCGACCCTTTGCTTAGAAGGAAGCATGACTCGACTGAAGGCTGTCCCCCACGAACACCCGAGCAGCTGGAGGAGCTATTTGAGCTCATTCTTGACAATGTGGACCTAGTTTCCTTGATTGTTGATGGCTTGGATGAAATTGATGTGGAAGAGCGCAGCAAAATTCTCATTATTTTGTTGTCTTTGATTGAAAAGGCAGAAAACCTCAGAGTTTTTATCAGCAGCAGAAACGAAACAGATATTTTCGAGATGTTGTCATACACCGGGCCATTACATGTAGGCATGCAGAATGCAGCGGATATCGACGCTTACGTTAAAAGTGAAGGCGAAGAGGTAATTAGGAAGTTTACTACCGATATCACTACCCGGCATAAGGTGGAAAGCGCAGTTAGGGCTATTCTCGGGGAGGTGTCCCAAAAAGCGCACGGTAGGATCCCCTTCGATAGCATTACAGTTTCTGAACGGCTAACAGCTCAAAGAGATGTTCCTGCTGGCCAGGTTGATAATGAGGGATCTCTTGGGACAGACTACTCTCCAGGAACTCAAAGCGGCGGGAAGGAGCCTTCCCTCTGGTCTCAACGAAGCGTAAGGCCGACCACCCTTTGGTATATTTACAAGATCCGTAGTGCTTAAATTTAAATGGCAGGTACGGTCGGATATTGGAACGATTTCGCTCACCAAACTCTAAATTGAGTGATACTGAGAAGGTCAAAGCTCGAAGAATCCTGGTCTGGGTGCTCTGCGCTGTAAAACCTTTGAGGTCAATGCACATTAAGAAGCTTCTTGCCATTCAAACCGGTGACAGATATCTGGATAGCGAACGGGAACTTCTCAGCCGGCTGGAGGAGCTCTGCGGCCCCTTAATCGAGATTGACCCAGTGGGAAACGCTCGCCTCGTTCACTTCACTGCGAAAGAGTATGAAGCACTCCCGTTTGTTAGTATCAGGCTAATAGAAGGCATTCTGTAGGTACTTGACCGGGCCCGAGAGTGGAGTGTCACAATCCGATGAACCATTTATCCACCCTGCTGAAGCTCATATGACTGTAGCGTCTAAATGTCTTACATATCTATCATTTGATTGCTTTTCCTCTTCGCAAGAAGACGATAACATTATCCAAAATATCCTCTCTGGCAGCTACTTCTTCCACGAATATGCGGAAATGAACTGGGTGTATCATGTGAAGCATGCCGCCGAAGCCATCACCCACCAAGAACAGATTTCAGATCTTGTCGAGCCTTTAGCAAACTTTATCGGAAATTGGAGGGTCCCTAATGCACCATATGCGTCTTCCTATGACCAAACCCTCATCTGTACCCGCAAAGTCCTTCATGATTTGTACGCTGATGTCAACGACTATTTCATGTGGAACCTGACTTCAGAAAACCGTAAGTGTAGTCATCCCTACTTTGCTCCCTTCAATGACCAACTTTTAAATAGTGTCCCATCCTGGTCAAAATCCTTGGTCTTTACGGCAGGTCGTTAATCGAATCCGAGGTATTATGGAAAGCTTAGCAACATCGGCTATGGATAATAAGGATGTTGAGCGACTTGAATTGCTTAAGCAGTCATTTGGAGATAAGCTTTTCAAATGCAAATATCCGCGCTGTGACTCCTACATTGAAGGATTTGCAACTAAGAAGGAACGCGATTCCCACATCAATCAGCATCTTCGACCATTCAAGTGCGAAGTTCAAACTTGCTTCTATTCAACGATCGGCTTCGCTGAATCAGTGGAATTGGAAAACCACATGGCCGAGAAACATCAGACGGACATTGATAGCCCGGATTTATCGGATCTGCTACCGATGTTAACCATCGCAGAACCAGACAACCCCGATTTCCATAGTGCAGATATAACAACATTACTTTTCGATGCAATATCCACGCGAAATGTAGATGTAGTTAGAGATTGTCTTGCACAAAACCCAAATATGGATAGAAGAAACGAGGGAAATGTGCATGTGTTACAGCATTGCGCTACGATGGGAGGGTCTGTGGATATCGCTGAGCTATTAATTAATGCGGGCGCCCAAGTTGACGGCTGCTTCCAAATACCGTTTTTCAACAGCAATATGCAAACAACTCCCCTGTCCACGGCTGCCGAACAAGGTCATGAGGCAATGGTTCAACTTCTTCTCGAGAAAGGGGCCAACCCTGGAATCTATAACCAATATGGGAAACCACCATGGCATTCAGCTGCAAACCGAGGCAACGAAACAACCGCCATAATTATCTTAAAAAAACAATTCGAGAGGTCCACCAACGCACAGACGATAGACTGGCTTCGGACGTCCTCATTTGCTGTGGCTGTCGAGGAAGGCTATAGTTCTATAGTTTCCTTCTTGTCAGAGGAAGCATTTGATATCAATACGAAAAATAGGGATGGTAATTCGGCGTTATTCTGTGCCGCGGCGCAAAATCGGGAGACAACCATTCGAATTCTCCTGGATAATGGCGCTGATATTGAAACAACAAACGACCGTAGTGTAACCCCATTGATTGGCGCTGCGCGAGCTGGCCACCGTGCAGTAGTTCAAATTCTGCTCGATAGGGGCGCAAACATCGAGGCGAAGAACAATTTAGGGCAAACCCCTTTGGCCAGTGCTCTACAATCTCTATCCAGTCGTTCACCCTCTTCACCCTCTTTGAATCTACTCTTGGAGGTCATTCAACTTCTTTTAGATAATGGTGCTAATCTCGACGCGGAAACTGGACAGAGAGTATTATTTAATGCTGCCGGGTATGGAAGCGAACCCCTTGTCCGGCTTCTCCTGCAGAAAGGGAGTGATGTCAATGAAATCGACTCTCATAATAAAACGCCGTTGGAATCTGCTGTGATGGGGGGGCATGAGGGTGTGGTTCGTCTCCTTTTACAAAGCGGGGCCAATAGAGAAAGCAGTGTCAGAGCATTAAAAGAAGCCATCGAGTCCAAGAAGAGTTCGTTTGCAATCGCTCAACTTCTCCTGGATGGTATCCACCCAGTAGCTGGAACCTTGTGCCTCGCTGTGAAGCAGGGTGATGAAGATATGGTTCGCCTTCTGTTGGAGAAAGGGAGTGATGTCAATGAAACCGACTCTCGTAATAAAACGCCATTGGAAAGCGCTGTGCGTTATAACAAGGTGGGAATTGTCCGTCTTCTCCTGGAGAAAGGGGCAAACCCCAACTCTAAATTCTCTATTGCCTCTGGCCGCAGAACCATGCTTTATCAAGCAGTGCAAACGGGAACCCGGGATTATGTCCCCCTTGTGCAACTTCTGCTATCCTACGGAGCTGATCCTGGAGCAAAATCCCCCTCAGGAAAACCTATATGTTCTCTAGGGGCGTGGAAAAAGATGGTAAAATGGGGCGTACCTGATGTCAAAGATGAGCCTACCACAAATCCTAATGTACTGCAAGAATAAATAATCTCCAATGTATTGTTTGTTCTCGCGAGATTATTGTCTTTCCTTCAACAGCGTATTTTATCCTCTCTTAGGCCCCTTTTTTGTCTTCTTGTCGTCATTTATCCTTGGTTTATGTATCGGATATTGGAGGAGTTCATACATGAATGTTCGTGTGCGTCTTTAATTTATTCCTTTAAATTGCCTGTTGCACATTTCATAGGGTGGAAATTTGAACTGAGTTTGGGGATTATGCCACTGGGTACGAAAGGTACGAAGGGGCATGCTGGGTTCGAACGGTCCGATTTTTCTTTTCTCTTGAGTTGAATGAATTCTCTAGTTGCTGTTGGTGGTATTTGATGGAGAGATATTTAATGATAAGTGGGAGACGGAGACTCGTTGAAGCCGAAGACCTGCCACGGCTGCAGGTAAAACAATTGCCCTAATTGCATCTCACCACCACCACTATAGTTCACTCAAAAGACCTGCAAGAGATCTAGAATAGAGTGAGTGATCATGATGAACATGCAATGAGCTGTGCGCCGTGTTATATTATAGACATATAAATAACCTTCCAACCTAGAGCGGAGAGTACCATGATCTACAGTGCTTAACTTACGTTGCACGTACACAGGGTGGGATAGGATCCGTACTTGACGCCTCAAGAGCCAGAATCTGACGCATTCCCACCCGTAGCCTACAGTGGGTATGTCGCTCAGCCCTGACTTGAAAGTACAATTGTGGGGGTGTTTGTGTTGAGATGGGACAAAGTAACGTAACTAGCACCGCGTGCTCTTGTGGTAGCCGCAGCCGCACCTGGAGTAGAGTACATCCCGCAATACTAACTCTTCAAATGTGCATGCGCACGCACCATCAGCTTTACCACAGCACAACCTCAGAGCTATTAAGTATTGCGGGTCAAAACTTAGCACCCACAACACGATGGCATACTTGCGTCTTCTTTCCTGCCCGTAATAGCGAACTTCCTTTCCCTCGACCCACCGACCCTTTCCTCTCCGCTACCAATTTGGCTACGTACAAGTGTTTTCTATGACGAGATATCCCGGGACTCAAGCACTGGCGGTACGAGACTTCTGCAGCTGCGGGACGAGATATCCCAGGAGTCCGTGAGTTATGACATATAAACAGTGATGCCGCTCTGGCAAGAGATATTGATCGAAGGTATCAGCTTGGGCTCGCGAATAGTATCTGAGTCTTTATTCCCCCATGCTATCCTTTCATTCGACACAGGTACGACATTAATTCTTTCTTCTTCATTTTCCCTTGTCTTTCCTTGCTCGGCATGGGTGCAAGTCACTCCATCCATAGCAGAGTTGTGCAGTATCAACCTGAAATTAACCTACCACTTTCTGTTTCCAGGCTTTACAAAACAAGCGCATCACCACTGACATGGCCACTCTCATCAAGCGCCGCGGTTGGTTTCCGTTCCCCATCGTTTCTGCAAGTGGTCCTTGCTTTCACTACCCTAAACTCAATGCTACCCAGAGCGTAGTCCATGAAGCCTTTCTGAAGTATCAATTGAAGCCCGTGCATCGACTTTGTAAAGTCCTGTCTTTGGCACCATCGAGAACGGTCATCAAGAACTATGCTGGCCCCAGTAGTGTAGGATGACGGCATTCGACTTCTCCAAAGAAGCGGAGCACTACGAGAAGCGAGACATTACTGCCCTAATCTGGTACGGTTTCATGATCTTGTACTTGTACATGGTGTACCGCCGGGCTTTTTAGATATCTAGAAGCCGGCCTCATATCTGGCGACCGGCCTGCATATCTTCGAGGCCTGTATAATTCTGCATCTATTTTCGGGCCTGCATAAGCCTGCGTATATTTACGAAAGCCCGCATAAGCCCTTGTAAATCTATGTATATATGACCGAAGCATACAAAGCCCATGCAGACCTGACGAGGCCTGCCAGAGCCTATAGAGCCTATCGAAGCACGCACAGAATGCTCTTTGCACCTGCTACGCCGCCCTGGAGCAATATCTTGGTGTCATCAAGCCGACCGTACTCAAATACTATATGACACTCACCACTGCGCATGCTCAAGCTCACCGACCACCGCTGGCTTTTCTGGCTTGCCGGCGATAACGTCAACCTCATCAAATACTCCCGGTGTGCCGTAGCCTAGCTCGAGAGAGTCTCTGCGATTAGAAAGACCGTGCAATGCGCATTTATTTATGCCATTGTCGATGCCCAAATGCCAGGAGACGGTCCTGGCCGATTCTGTTTGGCGGCCGTAGGAGTTGCTGAGGGGTTCGCCACCCTAGCAGCAGCGTTGGCCCACGTTGGTGAGGATACAGTGACCTTTGATGGCCTAAAGTTTTCTACGGCTTCGGCCACCATTTCTGTTGCCCGTTGCTAGATATCGAGGAAGAGGACTTTTATTGAAGCTATTATTCGTTGGGTACCGACAGTTTGTTTTACCCTAACCCTTACACCAAAATACTCTGCCCTTTGTGGAAAGTAAAAAGTCATGGCAATTTAGTACTTAGTATTTGCACTCAAAATTTCTATTGCTGCCAGAATTGCAATAACGCTCTTTATGCAAATCTCGAAGATGTTCAATATGCCGGTGCGGAGAGCTCCACGTGCACTTCTCGGTTCAACTTCACTTCACTTCACAACAGCTCACCACTCCACATATACAACCACACAACAAGCGAAACAATCCACCATCGTGGCCTCACAACGCCCCCGCCCCGCCCACCATTTCTTCCTCTCAGTTACTCGAGATGGCAGTTCTCGACGCTGCCGAAGACCGTGACCCCTTGCTTCCTTCGCCTTCAAGCTCTCCGGCACCACCCCTACGGGAACCTGAAGCGAAAGGGAACTGGCTATGGATCCTTACCCTTACCGCAGGAATCAGTGGTCTTCTTTTTGGATGTAACTTCGCCTTCCCCCCTTTCCATGGAGCCAGCTGACGACTGATTCAATAGACGACACTGCGTCCATCTCCTCCGCGCTCCTCTACCTTGCGCCGTCGCTTTCCACACCCCAGAACCCCGTCACGACATGGGATAAATCTCTTATCACATCGGCCACCTCCCTTGGCGCATTATTTGGCGGTCTAGTAGCAGGCGTGTGTGTAGACCGCTGGGGCCGACGAGCTGTGATCTGGATTGCGGATTCATTGTTCCTTGTAGGAGCACTATGGCAAGCAGGATCTATGACGGTGTTCTCGATGGTTTTTGGGAGATTGGTGGTGGGACTAGGCGTCGGCGTTGGAAGCCTCGTCGTGCCGCTCTACATCTCCGAACTCGCGCCGGCGAGCCATCGCGGGAGGCTGGTGGTAATCAGCGTGCTGTGTATTACTGCTGGACAGGTGCTGGCGTATACTGTCGGGATATTGCTGGGGGAACGGTGGAGATGGATCCTCGGTTTGGGAGCGGTTCCGGCGGTGATTCAAGGGGGATTGATGTTACTCATGCCTGAAACGCCGCGGTGGCAGCTTTTGCAGGGAAGGAAAAAGGCAGCGGGAGAAACGCTCAGTCAGGTTTATGGCACTTCTGACCCGAGTGTTGTCTCCTCGCTGCTCTCAGAAATCGAGAAAGGCATCCCTTCCGGTCCCACCGCCTCGCTGCTGCGCTCCCTCAAATTGCTCGTTCGAGTCCCCGGAAACCGTCGAGCGCTTATTATTGCCTGCTTTCTCCAGTTCCTCCAGCAAGCATGCGGGTTTAACTCTCTTATGTATTTCTCGGCGACTATATTTGGCATGATTGGCTTCCGCAACCCGACGACGGTTGCTATGGTGGTGGCGGGTACCAACGCAATCTTCACCAGCTTTGCATTCCATCTTATTGATCGCATCGGACGCCGACGGATGCTTCTCTGGTCGTTAGCCGGAATGGCAGCCGGTCTCTTCTTGTGTTCACTCGGATTCCTTGGTCTGCCCAATATGTTGACCACAAATATTCCTGAAATGCCCCTGCTTCCCGCCTTTACTGTGGTTGTATCGATCATTATCTTCGTTGCCTTCTACGCAATGGGGCTAGGCGCAATTCCTTGGTTATGCCAGAGTGAGTTTTTCCCGATGAGTGTGAGAGGAGTTGGAACCGGCGCAGCAACTGCGACGAACTGGACATGCAATTTGATTGTTGCGGCGACTTTCCTGGGAATCGTTGAAGTGCTAGGAGGTGCGTGGGCCTTTGCCGGATATGCTGGTGTTTGTGTCGTGGGGTGGGTGGTTTGTTGGAAGATATATCCAGAGACGGGAGGATTGGGAATGGAGGAGGTCGAGGGCTTGCTCAAAGGGGGGTGGGGTGTGTAATATAGATAGTGCATTCTGGAGTTTGATATAGAAGGTATACTTGTATTCCAGGCGAAGGATGAAGAAATGGTTGTCGATTTAGAAACTACAGACGATCGATGACTGTCAGGCCCCGAGAACCATACTCACCTACCGTTGATGTCATACACCCGCAACCTTCAATGAGGCTTGGATCCGCCCTAGACGTTGTGGGGAAGCTGCCCTAAGAAATTGCCTATCTATAAAGATTTTCTTAACGCCTGCATTTGTTTCCGCCTAGTCTCGTACAGTTGCGCTAGAAGTGGTCCAAATCTAGCCCCCGCTACCGTAAACCACTTCCGGCGCTTGCCAATGTGCGCTACTGCAGGTTTCGTTCCTTCAGTTAATGGATCTAAGATTGCCGGTGATGTATGTAACACAATCTATGAATAACTGTACTAATACACTTATTGTGCGTTGGACTTCATCAAGATTGTTGGTGATTAAAATGCATGTTATATAAATATGGAGGACTTCCTGTGGAGTCTGTGACCGAGTCTCAGTCGTCAATCTTAAATTCTGGAGGCCTGCTTTAGCCCGTAGCAATACCATGTACCAGTCGCAGTCGCAGTCTCAATCAAATATTTTATATACTAAGAGCCGGTGTGGGTTTAGTGTAGTATTTGGAGACCATGCCTTTTTTTGCCTACTAGGCTTTTTGATAGTGATACTAAAATTTGATATTGGTAAATTTAGAGGAGGAAGAGGACTCTTGATTCTAGATCTGGAGCCCGGAATCTGTCACCTGAGATCGAGACCAGTCTCTGGTCTCCTCAATTAACCTCAACTGAAGCCAACAAATCATCTTGTATTGCTTTAACAAGTAAGGAGGCACCGTTGTTCTACCCGGCAAATTTATTCGCCACAGTTACCGGCACACCTGAAACAGTGGTACCCAGGCAAGTACCGGATGTGACGTAATCCACTTGTCGCAAATAAGCAATAGTTACATCGAGAGCTGAACTTCGCCCTACAGCAACTTTTAAGCAAGCTCCCCCTCCAGAACTTCCAGAAGTTCATTAAATCTCCGATGCAACCGTTACGACCACCATGTTCCCGTTCAAGCAGAAAATGATCCTACGAAAGGCCGGAGCGGCGCTTTTGATCGTTGCCTTCATCGGCTGGTGTCTCCTCCTGCAGCCGTTATGGACAACAGGTACAGGAGTCCCTCAATCCCGCCTTCCGCAAAACCACGCATACGTATTCTACGCGACCGAGAATCCTTACGCCTGCAGCGCACTCGTAAACGCCCACCGTCTCCGCACCCGCCTCGCCAGCAAAATACCCATCATCTTCCTCGTTGGGCCGGGAGTCGACGTCACCGCCATCGCCGCTTTCAAAACTAGCAACATCGGCATCACGGTCGTCCTCGATGACGCACCGCCACTACCCGCAGATTCGATGGAGTACTACTCCGAGGTCCTGCTGAAGCTCCGCGCGTTCAGGCTGCACCAGATCAACCCCGCCCTCGAGCGGATTGTGGTCATGGATAGCGACCAGCTGGTGCGGAAGAATCTAGACCACTTGTTTTCGCTCCCTGCTGCGGATGTGGCCGCGCCACTGCTGTACTGGGGCGGTGGGATGGGGGTGACAACAGCGCTCATGGTCGCTAGTCTCTCCGATGAGCTGTGGGGGATTGTCAACGGCGCGATGCACCACATGCGGAACGGGGAGTACGATATGGATCTGATCAACAAGGTGCTGCAGAAGCGGTTAATGGTGCTTCCGGGACGGTACTGCACGCTGAATAGTCACTGGGAGGCGCGGGATACGCCGGGATGGTTCAAGGGGACAAAAACGAAGGCGGATGCGACGAGCGAGGAATTGGAGGCGTTGTACAAAGAGGTCGAGGTGCTGCATTTTACGGCGATGGGGAAGCCGTGGGGTGTTATGCCATCGAGGATTGTGAGCGATAGAGTCATTCTCAGACAGTCGGAGGTGCATCCGCTGTTTGTGGAGCAGTTTGAGGAGTGGCATAAGGATGCGAATCAGCTGTGTACGGCGTTTTGGGAGTTTGAGGAACCGCCGCCGGCGGAACCCCCAGAGCCGTCGACATCGAAACCTCCGCCAAAGACTCCGTCGAGAGCTCTACCTAAGGCAACTTCAAGTGTAAAACTGGTCCATACATCGGCTCCGATACATACATCGGCGCCTGCACATACACCAGCGCGTGCAAGCCCACAGACGCCGGCACATACACTGGAACCAGCTGTGTAATGCGGGACAATATTATAGACGAAGATGTACGATTTAGACAATATAAAAAAATTGCGGTTCGTGACTGCAAGATTGAACTCAATCAGAAGCTACACATGGACACGATCGGTGCAACTGCTGCAGCGTGCATGCATCCGCAAGTCACCAGACTTTCAGAATTCCGGTTACGCCGTGGAAACGTAGAAGGGCACATGGTGTGGTTCCGAGTCTGAGGCCGTACCCGAGCACCTCCGTTTGCGCTAGGCTGTTCCTGTTAGTTTGCCTGTGGATTCTCGGCAGTCTCGATCGTGGTACTACGACAACCTCCATCGACCAACTGCACCTGTCCGATTGAAGGTCGCAACTCCTCCAAAACTTGTCAAATCTTCAGAGATATACTTACTTACATAAATCAACACGGATGACTACATGGAAGCAATCTTAACGACTTAACGATACGCCGACTATCTGACCACAACCATTTACGGATGGATTCTCCCTCTTGCGTCGCCGCCAACCCTCAACTCGACACTGCCGATTATGAATCCGAAAAACCCCCGGTAACATCAATCCATTGGTACCAACGTCTCGGTAGCAATGGTTTCCGCACCCTCTCCCTCGGTACTATCATCATTCTCGCCGGGTTCTCGTTCCTCTTCTTTCTCTGGCGTTGTGATAGTACTAGCATGACATGGAAATACATTGTCGTCACCGGGTGGGCATCACAATCCGCCACGCTCACCATCGAAATCATCTCGCTCGTTCTTGCGGCCCAAGTCGGCATCGCCACGTCAATGCTTGCCTCGATAGCGCTGGAATCCTTCCAGGTCACTCTCCCCGATGCAGCCGCAATCTCGATCATCAGGTATACAAACATGGGGCCGGGGGATCTCGCGTCTGCACTTACGGCCGGAATGCAGAGGAAGGACTTTATGACGGCTACCGCGGTGGTGTTCCCGCTTGTTGTCACCACGTTTTTGTCACAGTTTTTGGGGACAGTGTTGTTGTGGGATATGGCGGTTGGTGATGTGGTGGGTAAGAGACAGGTCAGATCGTTGAGAACTATGCAGCCCATCGGCGGAAACGGCACCATCGATTTCTCAAATAGAAAGGATTATTACTGGATGCTAAAGCCTCCACGATATCCTGCGTTTGCGGAGTATTCGATGAACCACACGCTGGAGGACGGGGTTAGTGATACTGGCAGTACACTGCGTGCGTTTCTTCCGCTTGCTACTTCCGCTGAGAGGACAAGGCTGCATAGTTATAGCGGTGATGCGACGGTGTTCGATTCGAGGGTGGTTTGTATGCCGCCGAACTTCACGTATGTTACGGCGGGTATAAACGAGGCTGGGCAAGGATATGATGGGTTTGATATCATACAACTCGCTGGCCGGTTTGGGCTGATCAAGAAGCTTCCGGAGGGTGTGTGGATACGCCACAAGTGGCCGCTTGAGGGGTACCCATTTAATTGCTCCGCCTCCCTCCCTCTCGCCCCTGCAGAGCAGCAAGATGTAACCCCGCAGATGCCGCTGACATTATGTCTTTGGCACGCCGGGGGGAACGGCGGGTTAACAAGCGAGTTACAGTCTTCGTCGGGGGGATGGACATACATAGTCATCCAGACCACCGGCTCTCGAGCCGGCTGGTACTCGCTCCTACAGAAGCAAAACGTGACAAAGCTAAACTGGCACTTCACGGAGCGAGACGAGTGGATGGACTGCCACCCTAACAACAGCGAAGAACATAAACTCAGCGTCAGCCTATGCACAGCCGATTTCTCAACCGCAACCTTCTCCATCCACGCCATCAGCTCCTCACCCCGAACCGAACCAGACATAGACTGGGACTTTTCCCGCGCGACCTTCAGCACTGCTGCCATCCGGCAGCAACTCGTCAAAAACGCCACCTCCACCCCGGACTCACGCGGCCTCCTAACCCTGGACGCACAGGCAAAACACTCCTGGAAGCAAATGAAAAAAGTCGTCCAAAACTTCACGCAAGAAACCTACGGCGCGGGACGCGACTGGGCGGCAACAACAAACGTCACCGCGATGATGTGTACGCACTGCTTCGACTCCCCGGTCCACACGTCGGGCACGAAATGGGTCAACCCATCCCACGTCTCGCTGTTCCAGGATATCCTCCGCACCACTGGCCGCCCCGCCCTCGCCATCCAGGCTCACTTCTCGACGATGGTCCAGATGGTATACTACGACCGTCTCCCCACAAACCAAAACGTTAGCGTAGTGACGCTGGATGAGTTTGTGCAGGTCACCCTGCCAAACTCGTTTCAAGGCTTTACGGCTACGTTTGTGCTTGTTGCTCTACATTTACTCTTGCTGTGCGTGGTGACACGGAAGTTTTTGTCGAATGTTAGGTTTTCGGTAAGCCCCCAGCCCCGGGAGTAGAGGAGGCAAGCTGAAAGGAGTAGATACTAGAGAGTGCGTGGCAGGCTACAGCTCAGGTTTCGGTGCTGATGGAGGCGGACGATGGGATTCTGGGTCGCGCGCATTTGAAGGGTGATTCGCATGTGAGGAAGTGGTTTGCGAGTGAGGAGCGGCATAAGACGAGGGTGGGGATTCATCAAGTTGCGGCGGCGGCGGGGAAGGTTGGGTTGGCACAGTTGGGAGAGAAGTGAATATGTGAATAGTATGTAGGCTTGAGGATTTACGGAGTATGGAGTTCTTGGAGGCTATATCTACGTTTTTTTTGTGTGGTTTTATTTATGGATCATCTTGATATAGTCCGAAAGCGTCTTCCTCGAGCAACCCTATTGATTTCTCCCACCTGCGCCCACAGTATGGGGAAAGATGGCAAGTTCATATCTTGTAGGGTGAGGCTGTCAAGGTTGGACCCGATTTTGGCAGTGAGGAGTGGCATAATCACTTAGCCACAATTTTAGTGCACTGGGAATCCTCTACTCGTCGGATTTTCAAGTCTCCTGACACCCTGTCAATGATTAGATGACTGATAAGATTATGTCTTATCCAATAGTCACCCAACTGTAATGTGCAG
>Ga0307512_10000282_pt1 | contig 73545 bp, 78 predicted proteins | sample 14_EM_MG_FD_200267 | JGI IMG/M metagenome (GOLD analysis project Ga0307512, IMG submission 200267) | Populus trichocarpa ectomycorrhiza microbial communities from riparian zone in the Pacific Northwest, United States - 14_EM | ecosystem: Host-associated > Plants > Roots > Unclassified | place... | reverse complement strand
AGGATAATAGGTCAAGGGTCAACATACTGGAGCAAGGCTAGCCACACATTTGAAGGAAGTTCTAGATCGTTTTGAGCTTACTGACGGCCGCTTGCTCGGAATTACAACTGACAACGCCTCCTCAAATTATCCGATGACTCGGGAACTACAATCCACACTTCAGGCCTCAGGAATCGAGTGGCCTGCATTGAGAAATCACATACCATGCATGGCGCATGTCATTCAGCTTGCTTTAGGTGCATTTATGAGCAGTCTCGGAGTCAAAGGCCGTACAAAGTCGTGGAAAGCACATGAGCGCGATCAGCAATTTGGAGAGAATGAAAACACACATATTGGGAAGAGTCAAAGACTTCGAAGAGAAGGCAACGCTAGAATCAATAAGGTGTCCGCTATGAAACCAGGTTTGGCCAAGATAATTGAGAAAGTACGTATTTCAAGATACTCTGAAAATTCTGAAACGAACTATCATATAGCAGCGAATGCTAGCTGTGTTGATTACGTTGACACCTGGTTGTCGAAACGAGTTTATTGACTGTCAAAAAGCCAAAGTACAAATCGAAGTCCTTCCTATTATCGATGTGAAAACACAGTGGAATTCGACACCGGAGTTACTTGAACGAGCCTATCGATTGCGAAAATTCACCCATGAGTGGCTGAAGAATCCAAAATACAGCGAATACCGGTCACTCTACACAACAGAGGATGAATGGACAATCGTCAAGTATGTCATGGAAGTGTTAATGTCATTCCGATACTGGACTCTGTGGATGTCGAAAAGACATATGGTCACACTGCATCATGGAATCACCGTCTATAATGACATGTTTGATCATACGGATGGCGTTCTGCGAGCTTTGGCTAAGAAGCAAACCCAGAGGAAGGAAGATTTATACTTCGCTGTGACGTTTGCGCGACAAAAGCTATCCAAATACTATGCTGATATCACTCAAACGGCGGGTATGCTTCTTATTTCGGCACACATTCTTGATACTTTTGGCAAGTTGCAATCGTTTAGGAAATGGGACAAGGGAATGGATATCAATCCTGAGGACGAGACTTCTTATACTACCCAATACCAAGAGGCATTGTTGAAGTATGTGGAAAACGAATACCGCCCCAAACAGCGACGATTGTCGGTCACTAAACATGAAAAACTACAGAGCAATGACTTCATCCATTCTGCAACGCCTTCCCAATCTGGTCAATCATCTTTTGATCGATATGATTTGTCCAGTGGTGATGAGGAATACTAAACGCCTGAAAATTTGGCCAAAACGACACCCGGACGAAGTTATCGTGCAGCACCCTTATTGACCGCCGCCAGGCTGTATTTCAATTCGCCGCCTCAATCACCAAAGAACTGGGGACAAGTAAATCAGAATCTCGATGATTACCACTCCGACCCGATGGCGATTTGCAGTACATTTTGGATCCCGGATATCGCGGAATGGTGGCGACAGCAGGAGGAAATGCACTCAAAGTACGCCGATCTCTCCAATGTGGCACGCGACATATTCTCAATCATACCTCATGGTGTCGGAGTGAAGGCCAGTATTTCCCTTGGACGAGATGTTATCGGCTGGAGGCAGTCAAAAACCACAGGCGAAACCCTTCGGGAAAAGGTTGTAGTAAGGCAGTATGCTCGCGCCAATAATGGGATATTGGCAGGGGATGACCCTGTATTGGATAGGTCGGAATCCGATAACGACTTGGAATTGAAGAGAGAGGCAGAGGAAAAGAAATTGCGCAGAATGGCCAAGGTCCACGACATTTTGGAGATGTGGCAGGGCAGCCAAAACCTACGTACTACACAGACGGAATCACGAGCTCGAAACAAGCAAATGGCTGCCGTAGAATACATTTCGGATATGGAAGAAAGCGTCAAAGCATCCTGGTCAATCTTTCGACATGATAGTGCGGCTGCATTTAAATTGTCGGAAAGATCACCGTTGCCACCAGCTTTGTCTGCAAAGCAACTCGCTGGAGGACAAACTCAAGTATTGAATGTTCGCCAAATACGGAGAATCGACCGTCATCCAGCCGAAAGTGATGACGACAGTGCACCTGAAAGCGTTTCAGACACTGAAAACTGGCTCAACTGTAACGGTGACTTGGATAATCCAAATGAGAGCAAAGACGACTGTGATGCAGACAATGAATCAGATGTAGAGCTAGAGAATTGCTTCGAGGATCCGGAATGCCGTGAGCAGCGGGAAGTGTGTGCCACTCCAAATATACCCGGATTGATTCGGCCAATAGGGAGGTCACAGAAAAGGACTGAAAAGGGGTTAGTCACGGTCAATGCTACCGAAACGAGGAGGATTCGTGGAAACAGACAAAGTAGGACAGAATGGGACAATTTGTTTTCCGCAGGTTCTTTATGTTGCTTGACCGAGAATTTCAATTAAATAAATATGATGGAAGAATATTGACCAGTTATGTCTAAATGGTAGTCGATAAACACAAGCATAGCAGGCGAAATGTGTTATTCAGCGTGATACATACCTTTTAATACAATGAGAGCGACCTGTGCCAGAATAGTACTAAGGCCACAGGATCCAGTCATAATCAACCCAAAAAGCATCCAATGAGTTCAAATAATCATCCGTACAATTATCAATGGCAGCAGATTTAGACTTGACATTACATTAAAATGAGCGTCAACCGAGCGTCAACGATTTTTGGTCTTATAAGTAAGGTAATTGAATATTGAATTGGTCACTGCAATGCAAAACCGATGTGTTGGCAGTCTTTATTGGCAAAATATATAGCAACTCTGTCACTGTCCCATTCTGAAAATGAGCGTCAACGGAGGGTCAACGATTGTTGATCTTGTAAGTAGGGTAATTCGGTACTGATTTGGCTTCTGCCATTCAAAATCAACATGTTGGCAGTCTTTATAGGAAAAACAGATAATGACACGGTCACTGCCCCAATCTGAAAATGAATGTCAACAGAGCGTCAACGAAGTTTGTTCATGTAAGTGAGGTAATTACTATTCAATTTGGTCGCGAATATACATAACCAACGTATTGGCAGCTTTTATAGGAAAAAAGGAACGCGACATGGTCACTGCCCCATTCTGAGAATAAGCGTCAACGGAGCGTCACCGATTTTTGGTCATTTACGTAAGGTAATTACAAATCAATCTGGTCGCTGATTTACATAACCATCGTATAGCCATCCTTTATAGCCAAAAAACAAAGCGATACAGTCACTGCCCCATTCTGAGAATGAGCGTCAACGGAGCGTCAACGAATTTTGGTCATGTAAGTAAGGTAATTACGATCCAATATGGTCACGTATACTCATATCCATCATATTACCAGTCTTTATAGGCAACAAAGGAAGCGAAACGGTCACTGCTCCATTCTGAGAATGAGCGTCAACAGAGCATCAACGAATTTTGGTCATGTAAGTAAGGTAATTACGATTGAATATGGTCGCGAATACACATAATCATCATATTGCCAGCCTTTATATACAAAAAAGGAAGCGACACGGTCACTGCCCCATTCTGAGAATGAGCATCATCGGAGCGTCAATGGAGCGTCAACTATTTTTGGTCTTGCATTGTGGTTAATCTAAATGTCGCTTGGTGGTACAAATTCATATCCCAAGTAATGGCCGCCTTTTCGGCCAAAATAGTACACCATTTCTTTGTTACCCCATCATGAAAAGAGCGTCACCCGAGCCTAAACAATTTTTGGTATTGCATATAGGGTAACCCGGGTATCGCACAGATATTTGAGCTTATAACAGAACTATCGACAGCCTTGTAACGCAAAAACACAAAACAGACATGGAAAAATACTGATTCCAAAATTATCAATATTTTAATCTGCAAAACATGCAAAAAGTGATTATTGGATGTTGAAAATGCGATTTTGATAACATACTATTAATATAAAGCAAAAAACAAGAGCATTATATGAATCTACAGATGGACCCGCTGGACAACCCGCTGACAACCCGCCCAATTCAGACGGGTTGTGAGATGCCCATCGAACCGTACCCGAATTGACGGTTCGGGTGTATTAACGACCCGGACCGCCAATTTGGAAACCGGTCGGTTCCGACCCGTACCCGGACCCGAAGCGCCGGTCTGGAACCGTTGCTAACACTACTGGCAACAGAAGCCAATGTTATCAGAATATATTAAATACTGGTCATTTAAATCAACTTGGCAAGTTGATTGAAATTTGGAGTGCTGTTTTAAATGGGTGGAGAATATAATGAAATTCATAGTATTGGATATAATGTCTCTAGATATTTAGTAGCAGACAATGCAGTTGTTGGAAGCACCATAGTTGTTCCTGATTTATAGGTAACTTGTTTTTCAGATACTTTCTGCATCTCAAGATTTTTATGCCTAAATCACATGGTGTGGTTAATAAACACATTCTACTCTGAATCAAGGCTTGCCTCAACCCAAGCTATTGTAGTGGCAGGGGTGTGATTAGCTGTCAACTATTATTAACCATATTATGTAATATACAGGTCAAGATTTGAAATTTAAGAAATAGCCTAGAAATCAAGTCAAGCGCATATGAAGTAGATGTGGTGTTTTCAACTACCATACCTACTGCAATTTACAATATACAAATGTTATCAACATAACACCATCTTTGAGTGGATCCTATTCCGGTGACAGCATAATCAGAAGAGTGTGTAATCTTGATGGTTCAAGATTGGTACACCAGTTAACACACTTAGAACACTATTCCATGACCAACGATATACACTCTATCAACATACCTGCAAAAGTCACATGCTCTATTGGCAATCATGCCAACAATATGCGGTCTATCGATAATCCCTCCCAGCAGCCCTCTCGACATGGGGTATTTCAATAAGTGCCTTTTTCAGAATGTGAACCCAATCGGCTCGATATACATGTTGTGTGGTCACCGTCTCATCTGCCATGCCCACAAGACATATCTGAACTCATACCTATCGAATGGTTAGGGGCGGTAAAACAATCTCTAGAAGCACTTCAATTTGATTCAATTGCTGATGTGTTTTGTTTTGAACCAAATGTTGGTGGTTGTGAATCAGTTGGAGGTCAGAAAGGTACTTCTTAGTTCTCCGACAGTGGCAAATGTGTTGAAGTAGTGTCAGGTTTTGTACAATATCGTATGTTTGTGCTGGACAATTCACTACAGCAAGATACCTGCATCGGAGTTGTAAGTCGACTGTTCGAAAGAATACCCGATGGGGAAATGACAATGGTTACATAGTCGCATGTATTTCAGCATGGACCGGAAAACTTCAAGCTGGGACTGTGTGAGAACTATAACATCTTCATCCATATTGAGTTCAATCAAGTACAATGTGCTCCTATCTTGTCTGGAGTTGTTCAACCAATAGCGTGTGTCAATAAGAGCAGAAAAGACTTCGCAAATAGAGACATATAACAACCTGATATCCATGATGTCACATCACAAAGGCAGGTATTACAGGTGCTGCACATTAGTCATCTTATTTGCATTATATCTGTTTAAATGCTAGCATATGTATGCAAGAGGTGCTGTACTATAATGCAGGGTGTATGTGGTGTGTCTCAATTTGCCATAAATACATTGAAGTGCACTTTAGAAACCTCGCATCAATGTGGTCTTTGTGTGAATTATGATGCATTCCTGATGGCAATGAGATAGGTCAATTTGGTGGCTTGCAAGAGAATTCCCCATTTTAAAAGTGCTAGGTTAACTGTGGTAGATTTACAAGAGACTCTATTGAAGAGAGTACAATCAGAGAGATACTGGATTTCATATGATAATATAATCTTTTACCATGATACAACAGCACAACATTTACACAATTGAAGCTGTCAGGTCAACTATACACCAGGATATGTTTTCTTCATCAGAATCACTGCACCCTTGTGATGTGCATCTGTAAATGATCAGCATGTATTCGACACGACAGTTGATGATTCATTGCAAAATGGTACAATTCATTGATATATATCATGTGCAGTGGCACATGGAATAAGCTAATCTTCAGTATGCTATTGCTGAAGATCAATCTATTCCCAATGACGTGGTCCAAATCCCAATTACGACATCACACTATCATCACCGGCCCAAGTGAGGCTGAATCAGAACGATGCCAATCATATGACATTTCCCACTATTGATGGCAATGTTGCGTCAATGAATGGTACAATTGCAATTCCAAAGCAGATTATTCACATCTTGGCATTGAACTCCAGAAATGTACCAGATGCTGTGTGATGGATGAGCAGCGACTATCTCCAGGTCCACAACAGTGCAAGGGGTATTTACCAACAGCAGGAACATCAAGAAACAATTCATAACTTCAGTTTTGTTCATCCTATCACTGGCCTATTTCACCCACAATTGGATGCACTGAAAGTGATTATGCATGCTTTCGATGGTGTGGATGGAGCTTCCCAGGCCCTGAGGTAACTTGCTACTCTATTGTACTGCAAAATTGTAGGAAATAATGTGAATGACTTTATATAAGCAACAAGTTCTGTAATCATGTTCTGGATATGTATATTCTGGCTTGCCTTATGCAAGATATTTAGGGTAACACTCTAGCAGAGTTGTATCAGTAGGTGTGTCAGAACATCAGGCCGAATACTGTCATCAAGATATCACGGGTACATGGTTATTACAATAATGTGCAAACAAGGTATTCTACCATAATATATGCGGTGGAAACTCAAATGCAATTGCACATGACACAAGTATGTGACATTTGAGCAGCACTTAAGGCAGCATGTGAGGTGGAGAGACAGTCAACTAGTTGAAATACAGAGCCACTATCATTCTGTGTTAGGAATAAAGAGGAGAGCAGAATCTTGAAAGTACTAACTGGAGGGATGAGGGATGTTGTATGGCGGAATGCAGCATTACTTGAAGTTGCAGGTCTCATATACCAAGACTTCAGAAAAGCATTCAAAGGAGATTACTGGAGAAGGGTAGAGAAATGTATACAAATATTGATATTGATGTTTAAGGTAAGAACACATTTCAAGAGAAGTGCAGGAACAGGAGTAACTGATTGATTTATGACAGGGTTTACACTTGTCAAATTATGCAGCGGAATGTGTGCATCTAGTTGTATTGTTCAACCAAGTCTGGCAACCAGAGTTTAAGATGGCATGGCTTGAGTTCTACCTTATAAGGCAAATGCCAAATGAGAGTTACTGGTGCAAAACTGATATGCATGGAGAAATAGTTATCAGAGGAAACAAGAATAAAGTACTAATAGTGTATCAAAAGTGGGATTGATGCGTTAATTGGGTGAATTAGGTCAGGCCGTCAGAAATACAAAGTGTGATGATATTCTAAAGAAAGTTGCACATCCAAACATGCCTACCCCTGAGGCAGTAAATCACATGGTGTATTGTGCAGGTGGTTCATCAAAGTATCACACACATCATCATATTGTCGATGCATATCCACATGATGCTCAAGAAAACACTGCATTGGTTGAAGAAGAAGTCTTTTACTTTCAAAGCATTGAGAGACACCTCTGTTGGGGACAGTGTGAGCTATTCCCCCGAATTATGGTGCCAAGGGCTTGAACAGATCTCAAATGCAGCCCCTGTGTGGGAGTATAATTTCGAAGCAAGAGGATGTTGGACAAACAGCATGGTAGCTGACTGGGAGAATAAGCCACTGGATTCAGTGGAGGGTGAAGTAGGCATTAAGGAAAATGGAAAGAATGAAGAGCACTAGACTATCTGAAAAGAGATCTCATCTGGAGAATACTCTAGGGTTCAGATAATGATTACATAAGAGAATGGTTAACTGGTAGGAAAATGAACCATTGAAACATCTTTGTTGACTATCTAGAAGAAGTGCTGAATCAAAGGTGATTTTGAATTACACCTATCTAAGAGAAGTACAAGATGAATGGTTCTTTTTATACTGCTTTCTCAAAGTCATATCATTGTTCATGAGAGTGCATCTCTTCATGCATGTAGGACCATGCATACTGGAATTTCTCAATGTGTTCTTCTCCATTGGTTTCTGTGTGGATGCTGTCTTCTGTTGCATCACTTTGGTTGCTCTCTACTCAGAATCCTATCTATGTTTATGAGGGATAAACTCCTTGGTCTCTGTGGTTGCCTATGGAGGTACAGCATGACTGGTGGTGGTAGGTGTTGGTGTCACATTATGTTGAGTTTCATCGGAAGCAAAAGAGATTGCTGAGACTGCGAGAAGCCATGCTCCTGCGGCTACTACATTGTTCACCGAAAATGCTGGAAGTATATACCACAGTAATGAACATAAGAAGGACAGTGCAACAGTCTCACCTAGTAGTGCAGTTGGACCCTGTTGCGATTCTTTTGTACACTGTAGAAGCACACCAGCTAGCACAATATGACTTTCTACTGCTTCTTCATAATAGTCATGCACTGATCAAGTGGCAGATTGTGAGATCTCAAGTTGAAATCTATCGGCTAGTTGTGAGTCAGTGGTAGTAACAATCATGCCATTGTGGTTTTCATTTCTGGAGGATGAGCACTGGATAGATTGTTCTCCATGAATGTCGTTGTCATCTATTGTAATAGCCTCGCACATTACTGTGAGTATAGCTTCAACATCAGTCCACATTCCGCTCACTTGGACAAACAAATCTCACCCATGCATTGCTGTGACAATGGAATTACACATATCCGGTCGTCTTGCATCTCCCGCCAGTTTAACACAGATACATCCTGAGAAGTCAAGCCTGTACTGGAATGCAAAAGTCAATTTAACTTATATATCAGGTGCACATCTAACCTCGAAATGCTGCACTGTTGAAGTCATTGCTGCACACTGTTCAACATTCTGCTGCTCAGGTAATATATGTTTCGCCACTTCCTGCCCTCAAACATCTCTGCTCTCTAAGTATCATATTGATTCCCTTATATCAAATCTGCTCCTAACACACTCTTATTCCAGACCAACTGAAAAACACATTTAATGCAACAATGCAACAGTCCTCAACTGTGGTAGTGTTAACAATGGGTCCGGCTAACCTGCCAGCGGTCCGGATTTGGACAGCAAAAACTGGTCGGTTCAGTTCCAGACCCGTCGAAAATCCTGACCCACTACTTCTTGGTGGGCCAAACCCCGACCCATACCCGTCAACCCACAAGTTTTGCCAGCTTTGACAGGACCCATTGGTTCGAATCTGCGATTCTGTGTCTCGGGTTTCACAATGTATCGTCGCATTTAGATATGCTACTTCTAATCGCAAAATCTTGGCCTTCGTACAGCGCTGTCTGTTTTGGATCTATTGGCCGCCTTGATGATCGAAACACACAGAGGCAAGCTCCCTACCGATCCTGAGAATAAGTGTCAATGGAGCGTCAATGATTGTTGGTCGTGTATCCTGGGCATTCTGAGAGGTGATTGGTTGCAGACAGCCATAAACAAAGTATTGGCCGCCTTCATATTAAAAAGAGAGCCCAAAACATTCCCTGCCGCATCTTGGAAATGAGCGTCAACCGAGCATCATCAATTGTTGGCATTGCATCATGTTTAATCACAGTGCGATGCCGCTGGTATTTTTTATATATATCGTTTTGACTGTTATTGTACTCTCAAAGGCTCATGAATAGTTAGTAGTAGCTGTGTATAGTGTTAGCAACGATTCTGGTCCGTCACTTGGGGTCCGGGTGTGGGTCGGAACCAAACCGGCGCCAAACTGGCGGTCCGGGGCATCAATAGACCCGAACTGACTATTCCGGTATGATCCAACAGAACACTCCCTACCCATCTGAATTGGGCGGGTACCCAGCGGGTTGTCGAGTGGGTCTATCTGTAAATACAAATAAAGCGCTTGCCTTTACTATTTGATAATAGTACTGAATCAAAATCAATTATTCGACATCCAGGAATTACATTTTGAATGTCTTGCAGGTTGCGACATTGATAATATTTGAATTCGTGTTTTTCCTTTAATAATTTGTACTTTTGACAATGGAGGAGGTCAATAGTGTTATTATAAGCTCAAATATTCATCCTATGCCTTCATTACCCAATATGCATCACCACAAATTGATGACCCTCAGTTGACGCTAGGTTGACAGTCATTTTCACAATGGGGCCATGACCGTGTCACTTTCTCTATTGCCGAAAATGGCAGCCAATACATTGGTTATGTATGACAGCAAGCAAATCACTTACGGATTACCTTATTCACAGGACCAAATTTCGTTGAGGCTCCATTGACGCTCATTTTCAGAATGGGGAAGTGTCCATGCCGCTTGCTCTTTTGCTCATAAAGGCTGCCAATATGCTGGTTACACATAACAGCAAGTATATCCCTTTCCAATTCCCTTACTTACATCACCAAAAATCATTGACGCTCAGTTGATGCTCAGTTTAAGGTGGTAGCAACATCGACACTGACCATATTGCAAATAAAGATGGCCAAACTTCAACTATGCATCAATACCATGGCACAACCCTTGGATTATACAAGATGCAACACCCGAAATCATTGACGCGCTGTTGATCCTCTGTTGACTCACATTTTTAGGTGTAGCGATATCGACACTAACGTAATTTCCCATACAGGTGGCCAATACTTCGATTACGGGTAAATGCCATAGCACACCCCTTGGATTACTCAACATGCAACACCCAAAATCGTTGACACTCTGTTGACACTGCGTTGATGCTCTGTTGATGCTCTGTTGACGCTCTGTTGATGCTCTGTTGACGCTGTGTTGATGCTCTGTTGATGCTCTGTTGATGCTCTGTTGATGCTCTGTTGATGCTCTGTTGACGCTCTGTTGATGCTCTGTTGACGCTGTGTTGATGCTCTGTTGACGCTCTGTTGACGCTCTGTTGATGCTCTGTTGACGCTCTGTTGACGCTCTGTTGACGCTCTGTTGACGCTCTGTTGACGTTCATTTTCAGGTGAAGCAACATCAACATTACCCATATTGCCTATCAAGGCGGCTGATACTTCGATTATGGATAAAAGCCATAGCACAGCCCTAGGATTATCCAAGATTCGATACCCAAAATAGTTGATGCTCTGTTGATGCTCTGTTGACGCTCAGTTGACACTGTGTTGACGCTGAGTTGACACTCATTTTTTGGTGTAGCGACAATGCCATTAACCATATTGCCTATAGAGGCGGCCAATCCTTTGCTTATTGGGACAAGCCGTAGCATAGCCCTTGGAATATACAAGATGCAACACCCGAAATTGTTGACGCTCTGTGGATGCTCATTTTGAGGTGTAGAGACATCGACATTAACCATATTGCCTAAAAAGGAGGCCAATACTTCGATGGTGAGTAAAAGCCGTAGCACAGCCCTTGGAATATACCAGATGCAACACCGAAAATTGTTGATGCTCTGTTGACGCTCATTTTCACAATGGGGCTGTAACCATGTCGCTTTCTCTTTGGCCCATACAGGCTGCAAATATGTTGATTATGGATAACAGCAAGCAAATCGCTTCCCAAGTAACTTGCTTACACGACCAAAAATTGTTCACGCTCCTTTGACGCTCATTTTCAGAATGGGGCTGTTACCATGTCGCTTTCTCTTTGCCTATAAAGGCTGCCGATACGTAGGTTATGGATACCAGCAAGCAAATCACTTCCCCATTAACCTACTTACAAGACCAAAAATCGTTGACACTCCGTTGACGCTTATTTTCAGAATGTGGCTGTTACCATGTTGCTGTCTCTTTTGCCTATACAGGCTGCCAATACGTTGATTATGGATGACAGCAAGCAAATCGCCTCCCAATCAAGTTGCTTACAAATTCAAAAATCGTTGACGCTCCATTGACGCTCATTTTCAGAATAGAGCTGTTACCGTGTCACTTTCGCTGTCGCCTATAGAAGCTGCCAACATGTAGGTTATGCATAACGGTGAGCAAATCACTTCCCAATGAACTAACTTACAAGATCTAAAATTATTGACACTCCGTTGACTCTCATTTCCAGCTTGGGGCTGTAACTGTGTCGTTGGTTCTTTTGCCTATCAAGGCAGCCAATACATTTGGTATGAATAACAACAAGCAAATCGCTTCCCAATTAACTTACTTACAAGACCAAAAATCGTTGACACTCCATTGACACTCACCATAAACATATCCTAACTGTTGTTGTATCGTTCATAATTTTGTACAAATAATCATATAGTCATTATTGACAGCCAATGTATATTCTGTATGAATACTCAGTTGTATCCAAAAGTTTTGTGGCGTCTCAATTTCTGATCCACTGATGCACATATTCTCTAAGCGATGGATAATGTAGCGCTGTCACATTCCAGCACTTACAGCTGGCAATTTATCGCATGTAGATTCATACACTAATTTTTCATTAATATTGCCCAACTTCCTCACTTTGCCTTATCCAGTTCCTTCTCCTCGATTTCCATGATCTACCATAAGCAATTTCCAAAATGTTGACTATGTACACCAGGTCTGAATGCAGAGTGATGTAGTTGGATGTATGGACGAATGCAACATGATGGTGGTCATTCTCAAAGATTCGCGTTGCGCATTGACCGCTACATTTATGCCTCATATGCCATCACTGACTCAAATTTTGTTAGTAAATTTTGTCTCCAGTTTAGAGTGCACATTCTCACTTATCTGGAAGAGGCAGGACGATAACTGGGTGATCAATCGTCAATCAACTCGGTTTTCAGTCTGGAACATTTGTATGGCCCATATGACTGTTGCACATGCACAGAAGAATTATTGTGTCTCACAATCTGGTCACTGAAATCAAAAAAATGCTGACACATGGTGAAATAGGTACACCAATTACTTTTCACAGAGATATGTCGTCAATAATCACAAATTGTGCAGGTAGTGTACAGATGACAAACGAGCCATTACAATATGTTCATCTGAATCCAATTCCTGTATGGTAATTGTCTTCTGAGGTTATATGCAGGGGTAAAAGCTTACGGGTTTGACAGTCTTCGAGTTCTTCATTGGAGACGAATTGGGTCCCTTCTTGGGCGTGAGAGCGGATATGTATATGTGAGACTGTGGTTTCCTGGATGCTAATCTCATATAGCTACTTTCTGCTCATGAAGTTCCTTGTGGCATTGCAATTTTCTGGTGACACTATCACGTATCTCCATGAGCTCTCCAAATGTGGTCGGCGCAGTAGCAGGTGTAAACTGATCCATTTGCGGCTTAATGATTTCCTTAACTGTCAATATGGCTGTTCTGGACCTGAAATCTTACAAAGAATGCAAGGCGAAAAATCGTTCACACTCAACTTCAGGATGTAGCAGGGAGCATGTCTCTGCTTGTTTCGATTATAAAAGCAGCCAATAAAACAAGCAAAGACAGTGATGTACCAAAGTTAACATTTTGCACATGACGGTAGGATATCTGAATGCGACCATAAATAGAAAAACACAAAAACAAGAACAGTAGATTGGAACTGACGGGTCTAGCCAACCCATCAAATTCGGAGGGTTGACCGGTACAGGAACAGGTTTGGCCAGCCAGGAAGCTCCGGGTCGTGTTGCAGGACGGACTGGAATCGAACTGAAACATGTTTCCGGTCCAAACCCGGACTGCTCATGGGTTACCCGAACCCGGTGCTAACACTAGCTTTGTAAATGAAATGAGTTGTTACTGTCCCGGAGGCTGTCGCAGAAGTATCCCCTGCTCATCTGCCTGTTTAGGCTGCCAACTCCATGTGTATGGATGTTTATGATCATGCGTCACTCATAATACCGAACATGCCAGATCAATAACTGTTGATGCTCCGTTGACACTCATTTTCAAGATGGGGCAGTGAGGGTATCGCACTCCCATTTGCCAATGAAGGCGGCCAATACTTCATTTACGGCTTTCTGTAACCTATTCTCCTTTCCGAGTACCCAGGATGCAAGACCAAACATCATTGACGCTCCATTGACACTCATTGTCAGGATGGGGTAGGGAGCATGTCGCTATAATTCTTACCTATAAAGGTGGCCAATACTTTGATCATGTAAAACCACGACTGAAACAATTTTGAATTACCAGACTTACAAGACCTGAAATTGTTGACGCTCCATTGATGCTCATTTTGCGACGGGCGTATCCGCAATATGCACTCGGTTGATTTCGAATAGAATATTATTCACAATGTTTTGGCAGCCTTTCTATTGTTTTCGTTGATATTCTCCTTGATCACTACATTGTTCTTTGATAATACATATAAATATATCCTTTAAAATATACTTTACGGTGTCTGCTAATTGTAGATAATGATCCACGGAAAAATCCTATTCCTTTCTATCAATGGTCGTCCTCTCTGCCAGGTTTGCTCAATAGGCTGCTCTCATCTGCAAAATGAATGTTAGCTGCATTACCACACAGCAGATAGTGTACTAACCGGTGGATGTTCCTTCATCAGTCAACATATCTCGATTAATCTGTATCAGGGTGGCTATCCTGGGCATAAGCCTCAAGATAAACAAATTGAGAGCTGGGAAGAGGAGCATGTGACTAAACATATCCGGGTGGCAAATTGTCGATTTCGGAACTTTGAACTCCCTCATTGTCACCAGGTGGTGCAAGTGGCATTCCGTACAGAGATGGCGTCGGTTCTAGGGTCAGCTGTCTGTGTCATTCGGGTGGAGGCGCGCCTGGTGTTTTGCGCGTCCAGCATGTCTGCCAATTCTTTGTTGTACCATGACGGCAAGAGAGGCATCCGTTTGTATGGTGTTGACGAAGCGTCCCCAGGTGTCTTTGTATTGTAGCTTTCAACTCTTTATGCCCACGAAGCTCAACTCCCCGCTTCTGCACTTCTCAAACTTAGGCACGAGGTTTCATGATGAGGTATTGCGTTTCCTCCATTGTGGCCCGCAAAAATCCTCCTTTGGTCATTCTGGCCATATTCAACGTCCGGGGAATATCGGACTGTTCCGGCTGGGCCCAACCGCCTTGTCCTGCCATAGTAGCGGACAGGTCAAAAACCTACAAGAAATTAGTTGCTGCCTCAAACAATGAGATTCAACTGCTACCTCAACCATATATGCTTCTGTAGCCTACTCTAAGGTGATTACAGCCAGTTTGGACCACTCTTGGGGACCCTTATCACGAAATTCGTCTCCAACTATCCCGGAGCTGACAACTTCATGATGTTTGATTTTGTGGACTATGCAGACACATGCCTTGGTGACACATGGAGGTTCCATGTTATGGGCAGCGATAAATTGGTCACGTAGTTCTCTACGTTTACCCACTGCACGTCATATGGTCAGTTGTTGGCCCTTTACCTTGATATGGATAACCTGTCAGCGAATTGCATGCTGCCTGATGTGCTTGCTGCATCCGGTTATACGGACGATTGTTGAATGTGCATCCAGAGTCATACTTTCAGGGGCTGCATCGGCAGCTTCGCACTGCACTAACTGGTGTCTGTGCTGCTGCTGTGTGCGAGCGAGTGCCTCATTGGATGAAGCGCCCATCGATCGGCTAGTTTCGTATCCACTCTCACCGTGCTGAGGTGTTTCTGTAGCTATGATTTGCCGTTGTGGAATAGGAGAGGAAGATGATAACGCAAAGAAGCGGGAAGTCCTGAGGAATATATAGTTAGCTTGAAGTCAAAATGGCATAAGCAACAGGCAACTTGCAGGTATTACTCATGATGAATCGTGCTGCATATGGCTGCAGGTTGCATGGGTTTCACACCATCACGCGAATTGCAGTAAGTTGGTCCGGTGTTGTTTCTTTGTTTACAGGAACGAATAGAGGTTTTCAATAGCCAAAATCTCTTGATTGTCAGGAATTGACAGGTCATTCCTCGAGGCAAAGCACGTCTGTTGATGTTTGTCACAAGAAATTGCAGCCATCTTACATAGAACTCAGGCTAAAAATCATGTCATGTTGTATGGTTAGCATCACTATTCGAATTTTAGTGACTGTCAAAATGCAGGCATTGCTTTGTTCAAGTTGAACAAGCGAACCAACCTTGCCATACAAGATGCAGCTTGCCTCCATATTATCCATACCTTGCATCATCCAACATCTCGCCCAACAACATAGTCAATACACACTACAATGGTCAAAGAACTTCTCACCATTTCCGGCTGGCAAATACTGCAAATCGACGACGCATTACACACGCCGACGTCATCAAGTGAATGCAGACAAGAGCGGCTTCAAAGCAGAAAGAGTCCGAGCCCTTGGAGCATGGCACAGCTTGCGATCCAAATGAAGCTTGAGGCGGAGAAATGAAGGGAAACTCACTTTCTAACTAACACAGAACAAGAACAATAGGTCGAGGATTATGCTGAGAGAGAAACTGCTGTAGACAGAGCGCGAGTTCAAGATGCAGAGAGAGCGATTAAGCAGGAGCAGGAAGAAATCAGAAATGCTGAAAACGCAGGATTGACAACAAGAGAGCCCGGAAAAACAGTTCAGGAGATGGTGATTGCTATCGGAGACTGTCTGAGCGACCTTGTAAGTTCCGACGATGTGGAGGATGCGGATGATGAGGATGATGAAGATACAGAGCTGGGCAAGCTGAGAGAAGATGACGAACCCGGCTGGGTGGTTGGCACATCATCTAAAAGGGCACAGCAGCATATAGAGAGATTTCGGCAGAAGCAGATGAAACTTGACGAATTGACACAGCCGGGATGGGGGGACGTGGCCGAGATCTTCCGTGAATGAGATGAGAAGTACGGAACACCCAAATCGATGGTTCCGGCAGTCATTAATCTTCAAATCGACCAAGTAGCAGCCGCACCTGCTACGACAACATTTCGAGAGCTAGCGCAGTCTTGTGAAATCGTCCTCGGAAATTCGCGAATACCACAAGGTACTCCTCGACCAGGAACTAGTTATATGAGGCTATGTTCAGGGGAGTGACATACCAACAAACGCATAATGTCTCATTCACCTGACACCCAGCACAATTCGTCAGTGAGTAACAAAATGTAGCCTGTTGAACCCATATGGTGTTACCCCTGAAAATTTCCTCCCGAACTTATCACCATATAGAAAGCAGATTCGGACGAAGAGATGGTGATTGCTCGTGCGTTGCCTGGTGAATAGATTGGCAAATTGTCATTTTCGACGTCATATCTATTAGAAAAGTCATTTCTGTGACAATTTCGCTATGTGTCAGCTATTCCTTGATTCCAGTGACCACATTGTGAGGCATGATAATTTGTCTGTGGATGTGCAAGGGTCGTACCCACCATGCGAAAGTACGTGACTTCCAATCAGGCTTTAAGACTACCAATGAACTTAATATCTTCTCGGCGATTAGTGTTAAGCAAGAAAGCAAAAACTACTACATTGACAAAATATATTAACAAAATTTAAGTCAGTGATGTCATATGAGTCAGAGAAGGAGCGAAAAGTACTCAATCCTAATCTGTCAGAAAGACAACGATCATGCAGCATTCATCCCTGTATCAAGCTGCATAACACTCCGCGCAGACCCGGTTCACATGGTTGAGAATTTCAAAATTGCTTATGGTACATGATGGAAATCGAGGAGAATGAGCTGGATGAGGAAACCTGAAGAAGTCGGGCTATATAACTCAAGAGCTGGTGGAAGGTTCTACATGGCGCACATTGCCGACGGTAAGCGCAGGAATGTGATAGGGCCACGTCATCCATCACTCAGATAACATGGATACTAGTTGATCAGAAATTGAAAGACCACCAAGCTTCTGGATGCAAACAATAATACAGCGAACTGCAATATTGGCTGTCACTTATTACTATATGATTCGTAGCATACAATTACTGAGAGTAGGATGAATGTTTGGATGTATTTCATGTGACTGTCAATTGAGCGTAAACAATTATTAGTCTTACACATTCGGAAATCAAACGGCTGCATTGTCATGTTCATCCAAAGTAGAAGTAGTGGTTGACGTTATAGGTTAAAATGCATGTGACGAACTCGTTACCCCATCCTGAAAATGAGCATCGACAGATCATCATCAATTTGTGGCCTTGCACCATGGATAATCGAAGGACTGTGTGACTATATTGATAAGTAATCACACTATCGGCCGCCTCTCTTGGCAAAAATCCTTGTACCGATTTCGCTTCTATATCCTGAAAATAAACGTCAATGCAGCGTCGATGCAGCGTCAACGGAGTGTCAACGATTCTCAGTCTCACACATTCGGCAATCAAAGGGCTGCATCAACACATCCTCCCAAAATAACTGTATTGGTCGGCGTTATAGCCAAAAAAGCACGCAACAAGCTTGTCGCCCCATCCTACAAAAGAGCGTCACCAGAGCATCAATAATTTTGGGCCTTGCAGCTTGGATGATCCAAAGACTGTGCAACCACATTAAACCATAATCAAACTATCGGCCGCTTTTCTAGGCAAAAATGCTTGCGATGACAACGCCACTATGTCCAATGAATGACAGTCCGTTGAGCGTCAACAGAGCGTGAATGATTATTGATCATGCAACTTGCATTATCCAATGGCTATGCATTGACATTAACCCATAATCAAAGTATTAGCTGCCTTTATGGGCAGAAATGCTTGTAAAAATACCACTACCGCCTCCTGAAAATAAGCGTCAGTGGAGCGGCAACAGTGTTTGTGCGGCTCACTAACCTTCGCAGCAATGAACTTCCTTGCGTCGTTCCTCAATCGAGTCTTTAACCGTTAGACTTTTCACTATATCCTTGTATACTACTTCACAACTATGCATGCAATGTCTCACAGGTCTTACTTTTTTCTTGCGTGTAAATTTAGAATCAATATTTAAGAACCAGCATTCTACTTAATAATAAGGTCATATTAGACAACCTCTCAACTTGAATTACCCGACTAACAAATTCCTACCGCCATTTCGGATTCCCAATCATTATATACATATTTCCGAAAGGTTATGATTTCTTCGAAAGATAAATGTGTCATTATTCTTGATTCACGCGGCCTTGGTTTGGAAATCATATTTGATACATGGTCGAGATCTATGAATGTGGACACGAATTGTCCACTTGCTTGGAATGCTTCTAGACATGCGCCTTCATGGCGATTCTATTTGCACTGTGGAATTGGGGAGACTGCCAGCACTGGCATCATATGTATTGTTTCTCATCAAGTTCTTCCCCATCCATCAGAACATTGGACCAGCTCAATGGGGAAACTCCTGCTGGCGAAAGTGCAAATGGCAAATTTAAACGAATTGATAGAGTCGGAAGTTTCTGAATTGTCAACTACAGCTATTGATGAAACGGCTTTGGCTATACTGAAGAGACAAGGCAGTCGAACAATTACAATATTAAGTTTGCAGAGGAAATCCATATTTGTCAGTTAGATCATATCTTGATTAATTCAATTGGCAGACACATCGGTCTAAACTGGCAGCAAAGGACTTCCTAACTGCCAAATTTCACCAAGACAGCTGGAATCGCTACCTCATGTTAGGATTTCCCTTGGCACCTATTCCATGGTATGCAATATCAAACATAGAGCTACGACAGTCATATAATGCATTCTGCAGCAAGTGGGTGGTTGAGACAGCCAGGCCCGTTACCATCATCCCCGGGATGGAATACGCACTGACAGTTGATGCAATCAAGAAACAATCGCCATCAAGAAACAAAGTTAGCTTAGCTTTGGACGGGTGGACATCAACGATCAGAATAGCCATAACATCTGTCATAGACTACAATATAGATTGAAATTGGGCATTGAGACAAGTACAACTCGCTTTCAATCAGATTGATAGCCTGCTCTTCTCGCATTTGGATAGCTAATTAAGGATAATAGGTCAAGTGTCAACATACTGGAGCAGGGCTAGCCATACATTCGAGGGAACTTCTCGATAGTATTGAGCTCAGAGACAGCCGCTTACTTCGAATTACGAATGATATTGCATCCTCAAACTACTCGATTACTCGGGAACTACAATCAACATTTGAGGTCTCTGAAATCGAGTGGCCTGCTATGAGGAACCACTTAACATGTATGGCGAATGTCATTCAGCTTACTTTGGGTGCGTTCTTGAGCAGTCTAGGTGTAAATGGCCACGCCAAGTCTTGGGAAGCCCATGAGCAGGATCAGCAATTTGGAGAGATTGAAAGCACAGTCATTGGGATGAGTCAAAGACTGCGAAAAGAGGGCAATGCAGGCATCAACAAGGTGATGGCCATGAGACCTGGTTTAGCAAACTTAATGGAGAAAGTGCATAATCGAAGACATTTTGAAAGACCTGAAACTGACCTTTATTTAGCAGACAATGCTTGCTGTATTGATTACTCTGACACCAGGTTGTCGAAGCGAGTTCATTGACTGTCACAATGCAAAACATCCAATCGCAGTACTACCTTTTACGGATGTGAAAACATGGTGGGATTCGACATTGGAGTTACTTGGGTGAGCCTGTTGATTACGAGAATTCACCTGCGGGCGGCTCAACAATCCAACATGCAGTAATTACCATCAAATTTTCACAACACGGGATGAAGGGACCATCATCAAGTACGTCATGGACGTTTTAAGGCCATTCTGTGACTGGACCCTGTGAATGTCGAAAGGCTTACGGCAACTCTGCATCATGTTATCACTGTCTGCAATGACATGTTCGATCATATGGATGGCATTATGCGAGCTTGGGCTGAGAAGAATACTCAATGGAAGGAAAATTTATACTGCACTGTGAAGTTTGTGCAACAGAAACTGTCTAGATATTATGTTGTAGTGACTCCAACAACCAGTATGCTTCTCATTTCCGCAGATAACAATGATCCTCTCCGGAGGTTGCAATCATTTCCGAAGTAGGACAACCGAGTGGATATTTATCCTGAGGACAAACTTTTTAAACTACCCAATACCAAGAGGCGTTTCTGAAGTATGTGGAGAATGAATATTATACCAAACATCAACAACTGTCCATCATTAAACTCGAAAAGGTAGTGTGCAGCAGTATTTTCGTTTCTGGAAAGGCATCTGGGTTTGATCAATCATCTTGTGATCCATATGATTGTTCGAGCGATGATGAAGAAGACCTAACGCCTAAAAGCATGGTCAAAATGACACCCAGATGAAGCGATCTTGCAGCATGCTTATTGACCGCTGCAAGGCTCGATTTGAATTCACCGCCTGAGGCACCAACGAATTGGGGGCAATTCAATCCCAATCTTGATGATTACCATGCTGAGCCCATGGAGATTAGGAGTATATTGTGGTTACCGGATATCACCAATTGGTGGTGTCAACACGAGGAAACCTACTCAAAGTATGCCGATCTCACCAATGTGGCATGCAACATATTCTCTATCATACCACCCGGTGGGGTACTGGAGGCCAGTTATTCACTTGGGCGAGACGTGATTGGCTGGAAGCAGTCTAAAACCAATGGCAATACCATTCCGGAAAACGTACTAGTAAGGCTGTTTCTTCGAGCTAATAACGGAATGTTGCCACACGATTTCTCAGCATTGGATTCCACAGACACTGACAACAATTTGGAATTGAAGAAAGAGGTGGAGGAATGGAAATTGCAGAAAATGGCCAAAGTCCACAACGTTTTGGCGATGTGGCAGGGCAGCCATAACCTACGTGCTAAACAGCAGGGATCTCGCGCCCAAATCAAGCAAATGACGGCTGTTGGACACATTTCAGATACCGAAGAGATTATCAAAGCATCCTGGTCAAACTGTCAACATAATGGTGTGGCTGCATGTAAATTGTCAGAGAGATCACCATTGCCATCCACTTTGACTGCAGAGGACCTCCCTGGAGGACCAACTCAAGCATTGAATGTCTGCTGAACCACCAGAATCGACTGTCATCTTGCCGAAAGTGATGAAGCTAGTGCACCTGAAACCATTTCCGTCAACAAAACTTGGCTTGCCTGGAATGGTGACTTGGATAATCCAGACGGGAGTGATGGCAACTGGGAGGCAGTCAATGAATCCGATCTCAAACTTTACAATTGCATTGAGGCTCTGGAAACCCCAGAGCACTAGGATGTGAGTGGCGCACCAAATGTTCCTAGATTGATTCGGCCAACACCGAGGTCAATGAAACAGGCTGTAAAGGGGATGATGACGGACACTGCGATGGGAACAAGGAGGAATACTGGAAACAAGAAAAAGTAGGACAAAATGGGTCAATATGTTTTCACCAGGTTTGATATGTTGCTTGACCACGAACTTCACTTAGAGAAATATCATGGGAGCAGATTGAGCAGTCGCATGTGGATATTTGTTCATAAACAGAAGTATAGAGGGCGAAATGAATCATTTAGCTCGGTATCTCAATTTTGGTAGAATGAGAGCGACCTGTGCAACGACATTACTGGGCTCAGCTCTGCCCAAGTGCTGATTCTCAATCTTGCTGAAAGGTAACCATTAAGTTCAAATAATTTTTCATACAATTATCGATGGCTGCAAATATTGACTAGACAATACATTCAAATAAGCATCAACGGAGCATCAACGATTTTTGGTCTTCCAAGCAAGGTGATTGTAAAATGCATTGGTGGCTGTTTAGCATAACCGATGAATTGGCTGCCATTATAGGCAAAACAACATGCGACATGGTCTCTGCCCGATTTTGAAAATGAGTGTCAACCGAGTGTCAACAATTTTTGGCTTTGCATTTTGGATAAGTATGGTGTTAATTTGTGGTAATATTTCATATACGATGTATTGGCGGCCCTTTCAGGCAAAACAATGGGTGAAATCTTTGTTACCCCAGCATGAAAATGAGTGTCAATGGAGCATCAACTATTTTTGATCTTTTAGGTCAGGTAATCACAACGTGATCTGGTAGTGGTTATGCATAATGAATGTAATGGCAGTCTTTATAGGGAAAAGAGAAAGTGACATGGTCATTGCCCCATTCTGAAAATGAGCATCAACGGATCGTCAATGATCTTTGGCTTTGCATGTTGGGTTATCTAAGTGTCGATTGGTTGTGGACATCCAGAAATGAGGCTTTGGCCGCCTTTAGGGGCACAAACAACAGCAGCACACTCCCTGCCCCATCCTGAAAATGAGCATCAACGGAGCATCAACAATTTTTGGTCTTGCATCTTTGCTAATTGAAGTGTCAGTTTGTAGCAATGATTCATATACAATGTACTGGCGGCCTTTTCAGCCAAAACAGTGCACAATGTCTTACTTACCCCAACCTGAAAATGAGAGTCAAAGAGCCTCATCAATTTTTGGTCTAGTAAATTGGGAAATCAAGGCATCACACGGATATTTTAGCTCATAACCAAACTATTGATTGCGTAGTAGTCGAAAATTCAAATGACAAAAGGATAAACCTTGATTACAAAATAATCGTCATCGCAACCTGTACAGAATTCAAAACCTAATTGCTAGATGTTGAATATGCAATTTTGATCAAATACTATTATTGGACAGCAAAATCAAGAGCATTATATCAATCTACAGATGGACCCGCTGGACAAACCACAGACAACCTGCCCAATTTCGACAGGTTGGGAGGTTTCCATAGAACTGTACCCGAATTGACCGTTCTGGTGCATTAACAACCAGGACTGCCTATGTGGTGCCAGTGGGGTTCCAATCTGGAACCAGATCCGAAGCCACAGTCCGGAACTGTTGTTAACACTAAACTGTTAGTAGATGGCTAATGGCATCGTAATCGAGACTGATTACCATTTATCATCTTCAGTAGCAGCCTGTTCCATTCACATACTACAAGACAGGTGGGTCAACATGGTGATGACGTATTACAGTTGCTATGGGATTTGCATGTTCAACACCTACAGGCATGTGCTGGATGAACTCCCAGATGCACTCTTCAGTCAGCTCAGATACCGCAAAATCAAAGTCTACCCAGTCTGAGCCATTTGGTGTTTCTTTGAGTATGATCAGTTCGTGGTCAACACACAGGTTGGAAATAGCATTGACCTCAGGATCCCAATAAGCCTTGCTGATGTGCCGCAATTCAGTTGCAATCATCTGATCAGGAGATATCTGTCATCACATGACAACTCCTATATCTGCACTGTCTACACTCATTCCTGCAGTGTCTATTCATATATTTTTGGTTCCCATATTTCTGTTGTCCATAGTGATATGATACATACTGGAGCATCCTGGAATTCTAGTTTCACAATCACTGAAAGTGTTTAAATACTCCTCTTGAAAACTGACCTGTAGGGATGCATGAAATGGCCTGTTGAGGATTCTATAATATTTGGCCATTGAAGAAGATAGTCCATTGGGAACATATGATAATATGCCTATACATTCGTCAATACTACCCACAAAGATCATTGAGTGTGGCATCCACCATACCACACTTGTTACAGGGATGAGCACTGATCGTTGCGCATAGCCCCGTGCTGGGTCAATCTGTATAACCATTTGAGTGATACTTTGCTTACGTAATGCTGCTTTATGTAGGTATAAACCAGGTCAAAGGTCTACTGAATTGATAACAACCTTTTTATCTCTATCAATAATCACACCAAAGAATGAACCATCCTCAGCAAGACCAGCATTGATGCAAAAACTATCCTGTACTTGCCATCCAGCACTTGGTTCCATAGACCTGGGTTGCCGCTCAGTTTTTCTGCAGTCAATTGTACCCCCTTGTTATTCTAATTCTGTAGGCATCTAACCTGCCAAAAGCTTAATGTTGACTTTGCAGTGGCAAGAGAATACCTACCTAGTCTGACATTAGAGCCAGCATTAGACAGATAACCATATATGTAGTGCTTTCTTTGACTACTGGTACTGCCTGGAAAAGGACACCCTTCCATGAGTTTGTTTGCGCAATTACAAATACCTTGTGTTCCCCCTCAGTAATAGCTGCCATCAGTCTGACCTGAAAAGCCTTCGGTTCAAAACCAAAATGCCCCCATACAGCACTACACAATGGCATGTAGCACAGTACATCTGAGTTGAGCTTCATGAAGTCCACACAATTGTAGTCCACACCACTGAAATCTACACCCACCAATGTGTGCTGGGAATGATGTTCAGTTGCCATCACTATCCGTGCTGTTACTCTAAGGAAGCAGCAGTCAGTTTATAATATCATTAGAAGTGTGCTGTGACCTCCCTATTATTTTGGTGGCATACATCACATCTTATTCATAAATATATGCCATCATTAGATCCAATCAACCATGTTGATCTGTGTACACTAAAAATGCTTCCTACTATATATATTACTACACACCAACCATTTGAGATATTCAGAAAGACCATAGAAACCAAATCCAGAGACCCACATTGCCATCCTCATACTGGCTCTTCCTCATTTTTAGCATCGCTTTCCTTGACCACAACTGCTGCATCTATACAGTTTAAATCATTCCCCACTTCCTTTGCCCATGTTCTATCCGGCACCTCATCCTACCCTTCCATGCTGGGATTCCAGATGCTGAATTCCATTTTCTGCAGCCACCTCTGGTCAAATACATTCTCAATATCCCAGATGTGCTCTTCCACATCATCCATTGCACTCACCTTGTTGTGGTGGGATTCAAATTCCACATCTATGTGGTCTTCAACTGTATTGACTTGTGATTGCAGTCTTGATGGTGCGAGAATCAACAATGTGGCATTGGTGGTAGTCCTGCGAGAAATCTGGGGTAACAAAGTTTTGCTTTGTTTTACTCATACTGTATTCACTCTACTTATAGTATGACAGCCCCTTAGTCCCCTCCGCCTCCGGGCTGGCCGGCTAGATGGCGGAGCTCTACTCCTACTACCCGTTGTCCCCTACAATTAACGTGGTAACAAAGTTGGAGGCTCACTTGATCTGCTACCTGAAGCTTACATTTAGTTAATAGAAGCAGTATTGTAGACTGTAGGCTCTCACGATGCAACAGAGTACACATGTTTAGGTTGTTGCAACTAGAGGGGCAAAATGTTGTCTCTGGAAGTGTTGAAAGTTGATATTCCTCTCCAGCCATCAGAAGCTACTAGGTACTAAATAGATATACCAGACGACAACCCATTGCAGGGTCAAATATGTGTGGACTGCAAAGACAAAAAGGGATGAGCAAAAGGAGCAGATATACAGTAGGAGCACATGTAGCTGCTGCTGCATTCAATGTGCATTCAAAATCTGCTACCAACAGAACCTGAAGAAAACAGAGTAGACCCACAAGTGGAAGAGATGGAATCCGATTCCATGCCGCAGGCAGTGGCAAATAATTACTTCTTCTCAGCGTGCAGCTCATTCTTCTTCCTCAACTCCTCCTCCATACCTTGCCCAATCTCCCAAAGCTTATTATGCCTTCCATGCAACTCTGTACTATCTTGCTTATATTCTTCCTGCTTCTATGCTGAAATTCCACACTGTGAACTGCACTCCTATCATCACCATGTTAATGCGCCTTAATTCTAGTTTACAGTCTGATAATGACATTAATTAGCACTGCAAAATATTCTCATGTGGATAGGCCTTCACATGCTTGGTAAAAGTCAGACAAATCAAGATGACGGATTCGCACAGTTTAGGCACTGCTAGTACCTAGAACATCAGTGCTGTTACCTCCTGGTCGAGATTTTGCTCTCCAATCTGGCTGCGCAATGAACAATGAAATCCAGTATCAAGTTCCTCCACTGTGTTGGCAGCTTCATTATAAATATCAGCATAGCCGTTAGGGCCTTCATCATCCATTTCTGCAAGTCCTTCATCCACATGCTTGACACGTAGTCAGGCTAGTCTGCAGCTTGGATTTCTGACTCATCGAATTCCTCACCTGCACTGGCCCAAGGTTTCAGCTTCTGATTTGGAGTTTCTGGTCACACTTCTAACTCCTTGTGACAGATACCCAGATTCCCCAAAATACCTATCAGCCCAAACATTCCACAGCTTGTTACTGATGTCATAACTGCATGCAGACTTGTTATGTGCGCCTTAATTGAATAACCATTTGGATGATACATTTCGAATACCGCATATCTCTGTATCAAATCTATCACTACAATACCCAGTTCCTCCATAGAGATGTTAGATCTGTCTGGCGCTGAGGCAAATCTTGCAAGGAACTTCGCACACCCATGTTCTTTCTCAAAGGCTGGCATCCACACTGAACTGATATTGATTGCTTTTGTTCTATTCCTCTTGACTCCTGGTTGGCTGTTGAATGTAATCATGTGCTCAGGTTTGAATAGTACTTCTGGGTATAAAAGCTTGGTCGGCTTCTTTTCTTTGCTATCTGAACTCAGTTAGATAGGTGTTGTGGTTCTGTAGCGCAATTTACTTAGCAAGCATGCTTACCAACTGTAAGTAACTTCTGGTAGGTGTATGAATAAATCCACATCCTATGATAGTAATATATCATTCCAATACAATGCTCTTGAAATGACAGATACACGTTCTCAAATTGATACAGTAGCTGCATTCAGCATTCATAATCGGCTGTGAAGTCGGTCACAGTTTTCTCAACCAACACATTGTGCTCCTTTAATCCTAGGTTACAAACAATGATACTCATGCATGCCCAGAAGTGGAGTTGCCGCTGGGTGTAGTGATTGATATCGATTGAATCATGCAAGATTGGAACAGCATCTTCACACCCAACATACTCCAGAGTACAAAACGCATCAACTGACACATGTGTTTCTTGCACTCACTCCACTTGCTTCAATTCTTGGATTTCCTGTGGCATTTTACCTGGAGAGTTGTTTGGTTTCTCTGCTGCTGCTGCCACAGGCAAAGGTGAATCAGGTGAGAATGCTTAAGGTAGCTTCTCTGGAGGCATAGTGGAAACAGTGATACCAGGCCGTGGGTAGTCCAATGGTAGGTATTCAAATGTGATGATCAGATCATATGGTAACGGCACATTTGGTAAAGTTTGATGCATATTTGCCAGAAACTTGTTCGAAGTGAATCTCGTCAAAAACTAAACTCTCTACATTATGAGTGGTATGAAACACAGTGGAAGAACAAGTATGTGAAGCCTATAAGTGGTGGGAGTGGAGATAGTTTGTTGCAGAATTTAGGTTGCTCTTAGCACAGCAGTTGACTTCTTTTCCCGGCTCTAAATGATATCATGCAGTAATCAAGCATCACATCATGTGCTGTACTACATAGTACGCATCCATCATATACCTCATCACGCCAAACGTAGTTGAGCCTGAACCGAGGCCAAACCGAGGCCAGGTCGGTCTTAAGTACATTTTGTGCTACACTCATGTGACCTCCCATCAGCCGTTTTAACAACCCCAAACACTACGCGTACAGTACTACTACAAACAGGTTTTACCAACATGTTTTCCTGGGTTACTAAGACTGCGCAGTCGACGTATGTATCTCGTGTGCTGCTCCTGCTCAATTACTGGTTTCCATGTCGCCACTTGGCTCATTGTATCTGACTTACTCCTAGCCTAGCTTCGGTTGCTGGTACTGCAGAGCCCATTTATGGCCCCAAAGCTCTCCAACCTGTTACGGTTCAAGAGGATCAGAACCCTAAATACGAATTCGATTCCAAAGATGTTAAATGGCTAGCGCTCGATTCGACGTGTGCTGAGACGGAGACATTCTACATTGAGGCAGATAGTGGTCATTATGTGATGATTCAGGTTATCTACTCAAATGTTGCGTAGGTTGTCCTCTGTTGGTCGCAGATGAGGATAGATTTTGTGGACTGACTGGTATACCGTGATGTGCTAGGAATCTGCACATAAGCGCTCAGTGCAATGTTAAAATTTTCTTCCCTGATGGCAACATCCACTGGTCTGCAAAGACTATGGAAAACTTTGAGTTCTATGAACAGAAATGGAGTTGTAGGGCGGATGGCTTCAGCATTGAATTTTTCGAAAGCAATGACTGCTATCACATCACCTCCACACTCGATTCAGAGACTATGGTCGATGTGAAGATATACCGCTCAATCCCAGGATTCAAAGTTGGAAAAGACGGCAAGACAAACTTTGGAAATGATCCCAGGAATCCCTGGGGATGTATTAGACATTTATTCTGGCCAAAGGGGAGAGCTGAGGGTAACGTAAAAGTGAAGGGTAAAAAATTGACGGTGGATGGTAAAGCAATATTTGTTATGGCTTTGCAGGGAATGAAGCCTCACCATGCCGGTACTACATGCCTCGCTGCCGGCCGTTGCCTGAATTTTGCTTACTTTCCTGTGTGAAGCTTCTAAATGGAATTTCATCACCTATGAAAGCGAAAAGCTAAATGCGATTATGATGGAGTTTACCACTCCACCATCCTATGGAACGCAGACTGTAAATGTCGGTTGTGTATTCAAGGATGACATTTTGGTGCTTGGCACGACTGCAGGAAGTTTTGAACACACAGAATCAAAATTTGACCCGGAAACAGAGTGGACCGAACCTACTTCCATCAAGGTCGTGTGGAAGGGATGTAGCCAAGACGGAAGGGATACGGAAGCTACTCTGGAAGCCAAGTTGGGAAACAGGATCGATAGAGTGGATATCATGGCCGAGGTACCAACCATTATCAAAAAGATTGTTGCCGGTGCTGTAGGGACTCGACCATATATCTATCAAGTAAGCTATCAACGATTACAGTAGTATGAGTATACTGATCATGGACCGACAACTATAGTACCGTCAAAAGGCTAATCTCGTGCTCAGAGTTGGTGATGAGGTAATCTCGGAAGAGGGCCAAATCTTCTTTGAAGCAACTTTCATCAATGCCTAGATAAACTGTGATTAAGCGGGGGGCTCATTCATTCCGCCATGTACTTAATTTGGCCAATGATACATGGATTGGTAGCATGACGAAGTAGAGATGATCAATGAAGCTACAAGCTTAGTGATTCTCCTGATGGCCGTTCGCTTATAGGATTCCCTGTTTGGCTACTATGAGGAGGGATAGCTTAGTAGAAATGATTACAGCCCAGCTAAAAAGTGATGAAATGTGTTGCCAAATCCATAGCTAAAATACCTAGTGAGCGAACAATAAACGGAACACTTGTAGTGATTGCGATATTGAAGGTCAGATTCTCAATTCTTAAATATCCTTGCCCAGATTATTGCGACTTGGTCGACGGTGATATCCGGGCAAGCAGCAGTTGAGAAAATATTCTACATTGTATAGAGGTATTCAAACTGAGGGAATATATATGTATATACTGTACCAAAAAAGCCCCGTTTATTGATGCCAAGTGAATGCTGTATTAATGTTGAATTCTTTCTAAATGTATAGGTTGGCTGAACTTGTGGGGTATTTTGGAATTTCCAACAAAATCAATTGTTTTGAATGTGGGATCAATTTCACAATAATGTAGCACAGAAGACCACAATTGATGGTATATTGATGTTACATTGATGCTTGATTACTGCTATATTCAAAATGATGTGCATTGAGTTAAACAATAGAGTTATGCTATATTACATTAACATGGGTATATTTTGCAAATGCCTGCACATGCCTGCAATTCCGCATGCCGGCACATTCCCAATGGCCTACACCCAGGCCTGCTGCATGCTGACTGACATGGTAAAAAAAAATCTGTGGTATGATTTGAACCTGTTTCAGTGGGTATTGTATACACCTACTAACCACCCCACTACTATGTATGTAGTTTGCTGAATATCACATCATGTTAGGGCTATTTGTAGGTATACTAATATATTTCTTTAACATCTTTGTGACAAGAATGTGGAATGGCTGCCGCATTTATTCAAATACTCAATGCTACTCAATTGACCATTATTACCCCATTCAACTCGATACTAAATCAGTTCATCTGCACATTGTAAATCAGTCCAGAAGCCACAAGCAAACCTCTCAGACACTCTGGTCAACCTCACCAGCACTTCCAAGTACTTCCTGATGCTCCCAGACCCTCCTGGAGCTCAGCAAAGTACTCTCAGACTCTGCAAGAGCATTTTCAACTACTTCTGCAAGCGCCTGGAGTTATGAAGCTGCATTCGGGATTCCCCAATATTTGACCGATAAGATAGTCAAATTTTGGAGCAGCTGAGACCTCTGCACAGGTCTGCAGGAGGCTTCAAGAGCAGTGGAAACCATGGCAAAGGTCTGTGGGAGACATCAAACGCAGCTGAGACCCCTGCACAGCTCAGCACGGGACTGGTTGCAATATTCTCTCATTGGTGGTTCATAAGGTTCTATATGCACAACGCATTTCATCTATTATATTCATCTTTGTAAAAGTCACAAGATTTGCTACATCATAATATGACATGTAGTGTCTATCTAAGTCTCTCTATATATATACATATAATCAAGCTGGTGGCTGACAGTGCTCAAGCGTAATTGGAGGAACAACTGGAAGCACTGAATGAGAGAACTTGAAGATGCATTTGGAGGCCATTGAGGCAGGAATATCCGTTTCTCACCACTACCACCATCCAGTTGAGCAGGGGGAAGCCAGCTGGGGGCATACGCATCAGCAAAAACTAAATTTCCTTCATTAAATTTATTTAGTTTATTGTACCCACAAACTCAAAAAAATGAAATTGAGGATTCCCTGAAATATTGCATTGCTTGAAAATTCCTGAGTGCTCTTTAAGTTGTTGCAATACTGTTTTCAAGTGTCATGACCAGTGTACCCACTTTTGCGAATGTGACAATGAGCACTTGACGAATGGTTCACACTTTGCCAATATCATAAATCATCTCTCGACATACTTCTACATCGCCCAAGTTGATATGTGCTCGTGATTATGATATAGCTCACTCAGTACGTTCAATGAGGCACATAGTTCTTGTTTTCAATGCTCCCTCATGGCTTAATTTGACCAATGATAGTAACAATGCAGACGTGGTTCACGATATTTAATTTGACGATAGAAGAGCGGTCAGTACCGTGCAGTTGTTCAACCATCACGGCAGGTTTATGCATCTTCGCAATTACAATTTCATGCATTTGGGATCAGACTTCAGTAAACCATCAGTTCTATTACATTTACTACTATTATGATATATCGATGAAACCTAGAATAAAATAGCACACAAAGGACATCCTAAATCAGATCACTGACACCATTCCCAACCTCCAAGCGACGTCGCACCCACTACCATAGTACCTCCATCGACCAATCCCATATTCTCACAGCTGGGGATGTTGGTGATGTTGGTGATGTCGTTGCTATTGCTGTTGGTACAGGGGATGGGCTCGATGCTGCTTGCGATGGCAGACCCACCAATCGGCAGAACAGCTGAGAATCGCATGATAGCTTCAGTAGCATCATCAAACCTGCTGAGATGATTGAAAGAATTGTCAGGCTGCTCAATCAGCTGTTCCAGAACGTAATGAAGGAAGTTCTCATCAATGCCACCCTGATAGTTGTAAAGTTGTGCCATCGCTGGGCCCGTACCAGTTGAGTGGATCCATTGCAGAATCATGCCGCAGATATTGTCTATCTATTTCGCTTGAACCTCTGGCAAGGAAGCACAACAATCGGTGTAGAGACGACAAAATACATCTCTGCATGCATTATTAACCCTCTGATTAATGTTTCTTGTATTGCACATATGATGTGCTCCGCCTTCTGGAGAAAAATCTGGCGGGACTATAAACTCGCCTCGTTTCCAGGCCGACAGACAATGGTGGATGGTTGTCATAGTGAGGGTAATGAATGTCGGGTTGAGCTTATCAATCAATGATCTATCTTTCATATTCACTTGTCGTATGGCAGAGAAATATGTCTGGTGTATAACCTTCACAATTTCAGTCACTGCAAATTGAAACTTGCACTCCTAAATTGATTGTCAAGACAATGATTACACAAAATGGCAACTTTGAACTTACCTCATGAAGGTTTGTTGGGCATGTAAACATGGCCTTGTCCGATAGTCAGGCGACCATTTTCCAGATCTCTGTCGGCAGCTTTGTTTGAAATCAAGATATAGAGTCCATTGCAGGATTGCCGCAGTGTACCATCGCTCCACGGGAGCAAGTAATCTTTGCGAGAGCCTGATGCACAACATCAGTGATGAAAACATTTGTTCAGATGATTTATTTACCACTGAAATGTAGGCACATGGAGGGTTTGAGTTTCTCTGTGCTGGATCAATCCTGGCAATTTCCTCATACGACCAACTATGAATCTGGGCAGTCTTCACCGCATTTGTGGCAAAGGGATTCACAATCATTGCATAATTGATAGCTATCGGCTGTGCATGTGCCATGACCATGGCTGGAATACCTGACAGAGATGTCTGCATGTTATATTCTGTGCCAACGATGAGGCCTGTCAAGTCATCAACAAAGTACTCATATCGCTGAAGATTTCCAGCCTTCCATTGAACCACTTACTCAACGGCTTCGTTTAGATTCTTCCTCTAGTCAATATATACATTAGTGGGCGAATTCAATCATGTAAACCCTTGATCTAATCGCTCCTTGGATGCTAGCCACACAGGTTTGCATTCATCCTCCATCTCAAAGAGAATATAGACCCCCCAATGCTAAGAATGTAGGGATTGTGCCGACATGGGAGATGATTGAGTTGCCCCGACTCGTGTTCCAAGTGTTGACGTGAAAGGACCTTTTGATTGGCACTTGCCCATTGCTTTCCCGGATGGTCGCTGATGAGTCTTGTCATCCAATTCTGAGTTGTCATCTTGACAATCATTGTAATTGTTCGGTATTGTGTTGAGATGCTCATTGAGATCCTCGTTGTGGATAGATCGTCTCCCTCGCCTGGTGCTGGAAGGAACAACTGGAGGATGCGAAGTGCTGCGCATTTGTGTCATGATTTACAATGGTGGCAAGTGACAAGCACGAAAAAATTCAACGACTGACTAACATGAATGTCGCTGAATGTATAGTAAGTGAACTCAAACATTGTGTAAAGGAAATAAAGCGTTGATATAATTAAAAGCATCTTCAAGATGTGTGATTGTATCCTGTTGATGATTGTAAGATCTTGGCTTGTCCCACCACCCATGCATCTAACTCCTGGGATGGAAGGGAACTCAGAATTAAGATCGGCAGGTGATAACCATGCTGCAGGGTTTGTGATTGGCTTGTTTGGATGAAAATTGTTATCGCAATGAGCTATAAAGCATTCGGGTTTCACTAATGATTCAGGCCAACTTCTGGGGGGCAAACATATCGAACTAACAAATACATGACAGGCATCCACAGAGTCCTCTCACATCCACTATGCATTTCCCAAAACCAAGTGCCTCGACGATTATTCTCAACAACATGAAATCTCAACACAGCCCTTCATTCATGAATATGACCCATGTAATAATAAAATAAACAAAACACCAAAATGGGACACACAACCTCTCCAAAAAAAGTCCAAATTATCACCCATCCATCCACCCTCCAAAGTGCCAGAAAAATACCCACTCACAATGTGAATCCTTAATCAACTATCCAGCCAGTGCATTCCATCATAACAACGACTAATTTGCACTTAGGTGGCTGGTTGAATGCTATCTATTGGCCAAACAGCCCACAGTGGGAGGATTCACAATGTGATTGTGCTCGCATAGCCAAGCCACATCCTTGTCAGCAACAACTCTTTGTTTATAATCAGCAAACAGACCAAGAGCACGGTTTTGGATCACTTCCGGGCATCAGTGCAGTTTGACAATCCTCCTTTGAGACTTTCTTTGTTACTTTTTGAAGCCTGTTTTCGTAGTCTTGAAGCTTCTTCAATTCAGGCGCCCCCTTACATCATGATCATCCGATTCCTCCCCGATGTCGTCGATCAAATCGTTGGCCGGAGGTGCGAGGATGTCATCAAACGGATGGTAGCTGAGGCCAATGGGCATAGGTGCCTTGGCACCAGATGTGCCGTGGGCTTGTTGGCCATGAAACATGACGCAAAAAAAGATTGGGTTGTATCATTTCATCACCGCCTTGAGACATCCAGTTGCAGTAATGATATTGATGACCATCAGCAAAATGTATTTTAGTCACTGGAAGCCTCCGGGAGTGTCTGAGAGGATGTGGAGTGTAAACTTAGATGCGTTGATTTCAGGAGAGTATTAGACCGTAGGAGGGCATTCTGGCCAGCCTTCAGAGTAACTGAGATCTCTGATGACTGGTACAGGAGTACCATGGGAGTGATTGTTATGACTTTGGGGGCACCTGGGAGCACGTGGGTGCGCCGGCGACAAGTCTGGGAACACCTCGAATCACAGTAAAGCCGCCTGGGAAAAGCAACATCTTCTTTGGGAACGCTGCTGGTGTGCCTGGAGATCATAGCTACTACTTATCGTTCAATGATTGTTAAACCTCATGTATTCAGTTTGTATTCTCATCTATGTATCTATGTATCAATGTATCTATGTATCTATATAGCTACCCATCTACACACGGTATATCTCGACTGGCTGTAGGTGGTGCTTGAGAGAGATTTGAGGAGCGCCTGGGAATGACAATCTAGTGAACACAGAGATACACTCCGAGGCCGTGATCGAGTGAGGTTGGAGATGCACTTGGAGGCCATGATCGTGCGAACATGCAGGCCGTAATCGAGTGAGTTCGGAGATGGACTTGGAGGCCATGATAGTGCAAACTTGGAGGCCGTAATCGAGCGAGTTAGTAGATGCACTTGGAGGTCATGATCTTGTGAACTTACAGGCTGTAATCGAGCCAGTCTGGGGATTCACTTCGAGGCTGTGATCGAGCGGGTTTGGAGATGCACTTGGAGGCCATGACTGAGCGAGTGTGAAGACACACTCAGAGGCCATGATCGAGCGAACTTGGAGGCCATATTCAAGCGAGTTTGGAGATGCACTTGGAGTCCCTGAACTAGCGAGTTTGGAGATACAGTTGGAGGTCGTCATCGAGTGAGATCGGACGAGTACTTGGAGGCGGTCGATGGACGGGCCGCCGGGTGCTGAGACTCTATTCATCAGTTAGTTAACTGGCAACCGCGGGAATGTGACAAGGTCAATTTACCTTCGAGCTCTCATGGGGAGCTGGCTGATAGCAGTCAATGGTGTAGGGAGGCACACGGGAATTCAGGGGTCAACTAGTAGTCATGAGAATGAAGGGAAAACAAAGAATCTTGGTTGGATGCTGTATTCGGTGTATGCTGTACTCGGTGTATGCTGCACTCAGTATATGCTGCACTCGGTGTACACTGTACTTGGTGAATGCTGTACTGAGTGTATGCTGTACTCAGTGTAAGCTGTACTTGGTGTATGCTGTACACAGTGTCAACTCATGATCATGGCATGGAGAGACAGAGAGCGATGGCTGAACTTTGTGTCCCGCAATGATGGTAGAGTTGAGGACTAGAATGACAGAGATGGGGGATGCAGCTGAGAAGGATGTGGAGGATTCGAGCAGATATGAGAAATCAGGGGTATGCTTTGCCTGAGTGGGTTGGGAAGACCTCGTATCAGTGTAATTGAACGCCGGATTGGGACTTGAACCTGTCATATCAGGCATGGTTAATTGACTATCACACAAAATTCTCTTATGTGCCAGTTTTTCATGATGATTTGTCCCATCTCCTCTCATCTCTCTCTTTTTTGTCCTCAACTCTACCATTACCTAAGAACATGAAGTTAAGTCATCCCTCTCCATGGCTCCATGCCATGATCAAGAGTTTACACCGAGTACAGCATACAGCGAGTAGAGCATACGCTGAGTACTGCATACACTGCGTACTGCATCACCCCAACATCGACTGTCTCCCGCTCCCAGCCAGTCTCTCATCTCTTGGCAGACCATGTTGTACTCAATTCTGTACATTCCTACAACTACAAGCTAACCAATCAATAGAGTCTCCGCTCCCGTTGCGCCACCCTCCCGAACTACCGCCTACAGATTCACCGCCTCCAAATACTCCTCCACTCTCGCTCAATCAAGGCCTCCAAATACATCTCTATCCTCACTCGATCACGGCCCTCAAGTTCATCTCCAAACTCCCTCGATCATGGCCTCTGAGTGCATCTCCAAACTCGCTTGATCACAACCTCCAACGGTATCTCCAAACCCGCACCTTTACAGCCTCTAAGAATATCTCCAAACTCGCACGATCATGGCCTCCAATTTCGCACGATCACGGCCTCCAAGTGCATCTCCAAACTCGCTCAATCACAGCCTCAGAGTGCATGTCTATGTTCACTCGATAACGATGTGGTGAAACAGTGGAGCTAGAAGGCAGAGAGCCCATCCTCAACATTCCACTGCACCTCGCATGGCATCTGACGTGAATTCTTGAGAATGAGTGGTTCTGCCTCCAGGAGTGTAGGAAGAGGGTGGGAAGATAATATACTACCCGGCAGTGAGGATCCACCCAATTGCATGGATCCATCAAATATCGGCAAGTGGGACTGAGATCAAAAGTTGGGAACGATAGAGTGTGTAACTCGTTGTATGATAAGATGAGATGAGATGAGATGATGTGATGGCTATATACCCCCCATCACTCAGTCTATCTCTGTTACCCCTGTCTCTTCGTATGTATACATATATAGACACTGAGATAATACATGCCATATTATAATGTAGCGAAACTTGTGACTTTAACAAAGACGCATATGATAAATGAAACGCCTTGTGGTTGTGGAACCCCAAGATCCACTGCTGTGAGAATATGGCACCAGGTCTCCCGCAGAGCTTGCACAGAGGTCTCAGCTCTTCTCGAAGTCTCCTGCAGACCTTGGGCTGAAGTCTGAGCTGCTCTTGAAGTCTCCTGCAGACCTGCACAGAGGTCTCAGCAGCTCCAAAATTTGACTATCCTAATAGTCAATCTCGTAGCATGCTGAATGCACCTCCATAACTGCAGGCGCTTTCAGGAGCACCTGAGAATGCTCTTGCACAGTCTGAGAGCACATTGCTAAGCTCCAGGGGGGCCTGGGAGCATCTGGAAGTACTCGGAAGCACTGGTGAAGGCTACCTGAGTATCTGGGAGGTTTGTGGGCAGCTCCCGGCCCGATATACATTGTGCTGATGATTGGTGTAACATTACGGGCATTTGGACCACCATCTCCATTTGGCTCTTCCCAGCAGCCCCAAATCTCTCGGATTTTCCGGCTGGGGTCTAGCAGACCGGTGATTGCAGCATTCACAATTAACAGAATGGTCGTATCGACGATTGGCATAACTATCGGAAGGATTGATTCATTATCCCCAGGCCAGTGCCATGAGAATAGCTGAGTATTATTATCAGCCACCCACTTCCCAGCAACATCAGGATCCACATAGGTGATGGTAAAACTAAATGGCTTGACAATGAAATCGGTTGAGGAGTCGCCACACCACTTTATCTGCAAAGACCTGTGACCCGAGGTTCCTTCCTTGTCATCTTCTGTATCTACACATCATCAGGAAGAGCAAAGGAACCATTGGGGCGATGCACTACATACCAACATGAATGAATGTCCTATTCTTTGTAAGGGTTGTGTCAAGCAGGGTCTTCCAGTTGTGAAGGCCAACCTCCACGAACTCATCAAGTGCTCCCCAGATATTCAGACCATCGAGGCAAGTCTTGTCTGCGTTGGACCATGTCGAAAGTGACCATTTACATGCCAGATCACTGGTTTGTGTAACGCAATAATCGATTAAGAGATTCTATTGCTCCGGGCCAGCGCATAGCTTGTTGCTGATGCTCATGAACTGGGCAATCCCTCAGATGTGCTTTCTCACTTTATTATCTTTTCTTTTGTGTTGTCAAGCTACCAGTCTGCTGCTAAATCCTCATGGATTCTGCTGCCCATTGGCTGACTCCAACACCGGCAGTCTCAGCCCAGAGGCAGACATGTTCAGTCGGCATCTGGATTGTAATAGCATCTGTGACAACTGATTTCAACAACCAGAAGGCATGACATTATATTTTAGGTTCACAACAGTGGTCAATAATTAAGTGGTGGATATCAAATGCTCATTACTCTGAACCAGCGTCCGGAGTGTTGAAATTGTCCTCAAGGGTAATGGGTTGCGGTAGCTGATTTCAGGAGGCTGCGTTGAAGGTTCTGGAGATTGTAAGTAAGGTGGGCAGGCAAGGTTAATATAAATGTGGGCTTGGAGGGGATTTCTTGATCCAGTGACATCATCTTGGCAGCCATTCAGCTAGGAAACAATTTGCTTAGCATCATCTAAGCACCTTCATTCGTCGACTGAACACCCATCTACGTCACAAAGACATTTCAGCACATACTTTGCTGTCATATCTCACTCGTTTTTCCATTCTCCAGTTCTTGTACCCCGGTATGATGTTGGTGGGTTTGTATCTATGGAGAATGCATGGTTCATGTAAGGTATGAACTTAACAACAAGTGACAACCATAATTCAGGCAATGGGCATAGGAGGGTCTTCTAAGGGTGCAAAACAATCACTGTGATGAGCTGAATGAAGATGCAGTATGCCTTTCGAGATCCGACTGTTGTTGAATATGAGAGAGCAATCAAACACTGCTCAAAGGTGTGAAGGAGGATGACACATCCCACAACAGTTGTAGGACCCCTTTTTGGAATAAGTGAATCAGGTGCGGCATTTTCCTAGAACCAGCCAGCTTGAAATGAAATGAGTAGCTAAAAAACCGTCGAGATGCTTCTCAATGTTGATGGGAAATTGAATTTTGTTAACAAAGGATGGATATTCATCAACGGTGTCTGTACTGCTCCAAGACGTGCACCTACGTTGGCGCTCATATCACTCACCATCCTCATAACCCCACCGAATAGATTGAATACGTATCCGCCGAACAACTGCGAGATGATAGTTTTGCGATTTAGCACCATAGTATGCTACTTAAAGTGGGTCATGGGCCTCATCGCGACCCTTTTCTTCACCCTTTCAATGATCATTCCCACGATCCAGATGCCGACAGCGAATATGCATGTGTTGATCCAAAGCAAACTGTAGGTAGGAAACATATTTATGGTGCCCCACACTTGGACAACTGTCTTGATGGCAAGCCTATTAGTAATGAGTATTTCGATAACTTCGATGATGAAATTGATCCTCGATCACAGTTTTCCTGGGAGGAGGAGTATGGATTAGTGCACTGGTGCGTCAAGCACAACTTGAGCAGAACTGCTATCGACAAGCATTTGAGGAACCCTATGATAGCAACCGTCAGCAACTTCACTTCATCCCACACTTTATTCAAAAGGTTGAACAAAATGTCCTATGCAATGGCCATCAACTTTTCAAAATCAGGCAAAGTGTGCTTCAATCGTTTGGCCAACACAAACATCATCCCCGATGATTATAACACACCTTCCTTCTACCGCAATCCGGTTGGATGCATTGACTTTGTCACATAACAGCCTGCCTTCATGGAACATATGTAGTATACTCCAGCAATGGAAATCAATGAAGTTGTGGAATGTATCTACTCAGAGGTGAAATCGAGCAACTGGTAGTGGAATGAAGAGGTACGTTAGTTGAATTTTGTCATATGTACGATGATTTGGACCACCTTAACACCTTCCGCGGCTGCTTGGAGCTACAATTGTCCCTATATTTGGCAGTTCAGACTGGTCACATCTTACAAACTATTCGGGCGACAAGATAGAATTACTCGTATCAAGGAGTCTTGGAATCATCGACTGTATGATTAGATCAAAGCCTTCGAATCTTGCCTGTATCTTTGTTGCCCTTCATCCTGTTCCTCTGAAATATCACTTTAAAGGTCATTGAAAAAAATCTGGCGTGAAGAAGCACGAAATCCATGATCGAGAGGTTTTAGGGAGGGCATTCGAGCTCATTTTGCATCCCCTCAATGCGCTTTTGGACATTTGGAAGCTCATGCATTGTGTGGACAGTTATATGTGGCAATGTCATCCTGTCATCTGTGCATGGATGGCTGACTACGCCAAAAACATTAAGTTGCACTCAATCAAGCAGCCCCATTGCCTGGTGTGAGAAGCAACAAAATTGTCATTTGGAGAATGGAATTCATCATTGTGGCAATTGAGAGACTATCAGCTATACTTCCAAAATATGATACTCCCAACTCAGGGAGATGAGACTGTGATATGGGAACCAAGACAATATCTGGATGATCGAGCGGTTGGAACTACAGAGATCATCTTCTGGAATATGTAATGAATCTCCCCGATTACTACTATCATACCCGATATTCTTTATACCATCTATTTTGCTATGCTCAATGATTTGATGGACTGGGAAATGTCGTTTGTCGACAAACAGTCCAGGATTCAAAAATTCAACCATCTCTGGATGATGCATCCATATCCTGGCTTTGCCCCATTCAAGAAGTCATATAGCTAGGTCATGCAATGTAATGGTAAGGAGATGGAAGCACTTGGGTGTGTCATTGTTCCAGTTTTCACGGTGACTCTTTTAAACCCTTCAGCAAGCCAAAAGATTCCCTTCACAGAAGCCCTGGTGTGCATCAAGAACTTGGTGTATTTTCACCTCATGGCACAGTACTGGTGCCATACTGAAGCCACAATTGAGTACCCAGAGAAGTGTATCGATGGGGGTGAATATCCCAATGATGATTTCAATTGATTGCGCCCCAGTTATTCTACAAACAAGGTCTTGCCAGCATTGAAAATGCAGCTTCGGTTGGACAAATAGGAGGAATGGGAGAGTGACACCACTCAGAACAATCTTTCTGTGGTTGCAAAGCCTTGTCGTGTTGATGAAGATAAAACACAGAACGAGTCAGAAAATGCACAACATCATGTTGACAAATTGGATTTCATCTTTGTGAAGATGCATCTCCTGAACCACTTCTCTGAATATATCCACCAGGGAAGCAGAATTTCAAATCCAAGCTCTAAGCTCCAAGAAAGAGCAATGATGGATCTTAAATATACATACCAACAATTGAATGATCAGGAGGCTGCCTTCCAGACTGTGCAAGTGAAACCCCAAAAGGTGGTGTTTCGGTTATGAGAGCTGAATGCAAACTTTGCAAAACAACGCCCCAATGATGAAATGTCTGTAACCAAAGTGCAGATCAATTGAATGAAGAACAACCTGCGACCAGAGATCGAAACCCTTGATGACTTGGCCGAGTGGTGTGCCATGCCAACAGGGGAGCTATAGAATTTCATTGCTTGGTGTTTCAAGAGATGTGCTAATTTCACAGACCTCGTCGATCACCATTAGTAGTTCAGTTGTCCTGATGATGCAAAATTCATTTCGTACAATGCAGTAGAAATTCCGGTGACGTCTGTCCAATTCGATGAGCAGGCAGTTCATATGATTCATTGCACTGCATCCGGAAGGTGGAGAGAGCATAAGCCTCCAAGATATGATACAGTGGTTCTCTGGATGGGGACAAGTCCAGATAGTCACTTTAAGTCGACTCCGGGACACATTTCTGCATGTTTGAAATGACTTTCATTTTAAATAATGCTGCATTGAGCATTAAAGGGCTTTTTGCCTTAGTTCAGACGTTTGCAACTGGGCCGATACATTGGACTGCAGGTGTGTTGATGTTCAAGAGAGACATCAAGCACTGATGCAATTCTTGAATGATGGGAGCTACCATCATAACTGTCTTCTTGGTGTCAGAATCACTCCTATTGTCAACACAAGCGTGATCCAAGGGGTTGTACACCTTGTTCCGATGACGTCGCAGCAAGATTGCATGCGGTGGTTCAGAAGCAACACGATTGAGTTGAATTATTTCAAATTGTTTTACATGTAGATCGTTCGATTCGATGCTTTGAGTAATCATTGAAGCGGTAAATTGACATCAGATGAGCGTTTACTCTGGGTATCATAATTGTGTTGTGGGAATTGTGCATGCTTGTGTATAATCGATGTCTCAATGGATTGAACTGTTAAGAATTCTCCAGAAATTCATGAAACATTTCAAAATACTGTGGAAAAAATTCAAATCTAGAGGACCAATGTGAAAGAAACAAATGCAGTAAACAACCCTAAATGGCTAAAGAAATTTTTGAAATGTCACAACAACATGATCACATCATCGAACGCTTCGAAGCATGGTGGAAGAATGCAAATACGTTGCCTTGATTATTTGTGGAGAATGTGGAGAAAGATCAGTGCAAAGGTCCTTTTTCGGTAACCCATTTCGCTTTGTGCTGATGTAGAGAGACAGGGATAACGAAGATGAACTGTGCAACAGGGAGTATATGTTCGGGAGATCCTGCCATAGATAGACATCATCTCATTTTATGAAATACTGAGTCGATGTTTCTCCGCCCTTGGTCCCAGTTACTCTTGCCGAGCTTTCATTGATCTACACAACTTCTGTGGTTCGTCATACACTGTTGCAGGGCAATAATAGAGCCATGCAATGTGTATGTTTCGTCACCGCTGTGCACCGATTCATATACTGCCACCCTCCACCTACTGTCTTCAAGCCAGAACTGAGCTTTGTCATGAAGTCTATTCGGATGCCATGTGAGCTCTGCCATCTCCCTACAATATAATTATGTGAACATAGAGATTCATTTGGAGGCCGTAATCGAGCAAGTTGGGTGTGGGAGCTGCAGGCTGAAATCGAGTAAACTCAGAGATGTACTTGGAGGCTAACATCATGACATTTGGGAGATGCAATTTGAGTTCTTAATCAAGTGAGATTGAAGATGCATTTGGAGGGGATGATCGTGTGCACTTCGAGGGTGTGATTCTGTGAGTCTGGTGAAGCAGATGGAGGCCAAGATTCAGTAATCTCAGGGATGCACTTGGCAGCCATAATCATGCCAGTTTGGACTTGTGCTTGGAGGCCATGATTGATTAAAATTGGAGAAGTACTTGGATGTGGTCAATGAGGAGGTGATCAATCAGGCAGCAGTAGACCAGAAGGGTGTCTCAACAGGACCTGAGACAATATCCACTGCTTAGCTTGTAATCGTGGGAATGTAGAGAGTTGAGTACAGCAAGGTCCACTGAGAGATGGGGGATGAGAGACTGGCTAGGAGTGAGAGACAGTGGATCGTGGAATGATGCAGTACTCAGTGTATGTAGTACTTGGTGTATGCAGCACTTGGTGTATGCAGTACTCGGTGTATGAAGTACTTTGTGTATGCAGTACTAGGTGTATGCCATACTTGGTGTTGACCCATGATCATAGTATGGATATATAGAGAGGGATGACTGAACCTCATGTAATTATGTTATGGTAGAGTTGTGGATGAAAAGGAAAGAAATGAAAAAAGATTGCGGAGATTGTCATGAGAGACAGGGACATATGAGAATTGTGTATGCCGGTCAATGTACCATTCCCGATATGGCAGGTAGGACTCCAGATGCTGTTGATCAGAACACTGAAATGAAGTCCTGTAATACCGATCAGGTGTATTGAATTCCTGCTTATCATAACTGCTCATATCCTATATATCATTGGCATCATTGTATGCCATCTCTCTTTTTCATCCACAACACTACCATCATCACAGAATACAAACTGAAGTCATCCCTCTCTATCTCTCCATACCATTGTCATGAGACAAAACTGAGTATAGCATACACCAAGTCCAGCAAACACTGAGTACAGCATCCACCCAAGATCATTGACAGTCATCCCTACATTCTCACGAGATTATGAGTTGACCCCTGAATGTTCATTCAGCCTCCAGCTCACCTCCCTACACATCGACTGCAACCAGCCTGCTCTCCACAAGAACTAAAAGGAATAGTCACCTGGTCGCATTCCAACAGTTTGGAGTTAATTCACGGATTGATCCAGTTTTAGCCCCATGTACACCACACCACCCGCCATACCTCCCATCAGGGGGCTCCAGAACGACCACCTCGAAGAACTTCCACAATCATCTTTCATTGTAGCTTTGAAGTGCATCTTTAAACTTACGAGATCGTGGCCAAACCAGCTCACCCTGAATGCTTGAAGGTATAGTCACCTCGTCACAGTCCCACAGTTGTGAGTTACGTGATGAGTGAATAGAGCTTCAGCACTCAGCCTGCGTGGGCACCCAGTGCACCTGGCGCACTGATTTTGTCTCACCACCGGTTCCCTCTGAGCACCTGGGGCTCCTCAGTATCTGGGATGCCTCTCATCGAGGGCCTGCTAATCAACCAACTCCCACGACACCTCCAATCTCGATCAATCATAGCCTCCATGTGTATCTCCAAACTCGCTCAATCACAGCTTCCAAGTTCGCACAATCATGACCGCCAGGTGCATCTCCAAACTCACTCGATTACGACCTCTGAGTGTATCTCTGAGTCTACTCCATTGTCATCTTCAGGCACACCTCCAATTGCTCTCCAGCATCGCCTGCTGCCAGTCTAGATATATCATGTGTGGATGGGTAGCAATATAGATACATAGCTACATAGATACATATAGACATAGATGAGAATACAAACTGAATACATGAGTTCTAAAAATCGTTGAATGATAAATAGTAGGTATGATTTCCAGGTGCACCAGCAGCATTTCCAAAGAAGATGAAGTTTTCCCCAGGCCACTCCACAGTGATTCGAGGTACTGCCAGCCTTGTCAACGGCATTCCCCTGTGCTCCCACGCTTGTCATCTTTGGTCCCAGGTGGTCCCTGGGTTGTGACCAGACATTCTATGTGTACCCAGAATTGTTGTCGGTGCTCTCAGGTACACCTGAACGCCACAGCATCAGTTCTGTAACCTCTGGGATTCGACCACCCTGGGATTCTGGTCCGACAACTCCCTGATACTCCCCGAGGCTCCCAGTGACACAAATACATTTTGCTGATTATACAATGTCATATTTACTGGCATTTTGCATCACTGTAGTATTTTAAGCTATTCCCCAGTAATTAGAATGTTAAATTTAGTAATATGCTACACTCACTGGACTCTGGGACTCATGCCGCACTCAGGTAAATGTGGCACTTCAGTCACATCAATAAATGGGAGTTTTTTGGTGTAGTATGCCACATGCAATCAATATAAGAATCTCTATACATATACAATGTTAAACCTCACCTGTAGCTTTTGCCATGCTGGGAGTTGTTAGCCAACTACAAGCTGCCCCATTATCACTTGTTGGCTTCTCAATACCAAGAGTCGTGTTCAACTCACAGACCCTTACATTTTGCGTGGGTTTATATACGCCTAAAATGAATCATTTTCATATTCTCGCAACAATTAGAGCCTATTTCAATGATGAGTGGGAGTTAGGCATGGAGTCTCACCCCTTGGTCAACAACAGCGACAATTGTACAGTCACTTGAATGATGCTAGGCCCCGTTGGTTGTTCTGGCGAAAAGCCGGATAAAGGCGTGCCACTGCCATCAACATTCAGAAAACTATAAGATTGGGTCGTTCACCAACAATTCGACAGCGGCAATGGTATGCAGTGAACGTCCAATCTACAGTATACATCAGCTGCAATGATATTCCAGGTGATGTCCCAAAGATGCTGGTTGAAGTCATTGGGTTGCTCAGTTTCTTGATAAGTACATCCATATGCATATGGACAAACCATTTGGCTAAACTCTACTTGTCAATTGACATTCTGAACACTGAGGTAGACATATTCAAGTCAACTATTAAGTACTTTATAGAGATAAATAACAAGGTTTTGGGCAGAGATAGAAAGTAGAATATCAATTCTGTTTAGTATCAACCATTGATATTTATGAAATATTATACAGTTAGGTCTGCATCATTTCTGACCTTACAGAAGTATATAACAATGCTACAGCTAAGAATGCTAAGAATAAACCATGTATCAAAGCAGTTTAAGCAGGAATAAATTGATGACTATATGGAAAACATACAGAACACTATAGTTGAACAACTGTCTAATATACAATAATTGACATTACTATTTTAGAAATTGACATTACTATCTCAGAAATTGATTTAGTTAAGATTGGAAGAATTCACTATTAACATATATATAAAACAGGATATCAGAGAGACAGGTAATTGAAAAGAACTCTGATGTGAAAAAATTCCTGCCAGCAAAGTAATGAACATGATAGAAATAATTACATTAGCGGACTGCTAAATTCCAGAGAAATATAATGAAGAAATGTGCATCAGCAAAATCTATTATTGCAACAGAGAGGTGCTTGGAGTGTGTGGGAGTGATTTGGTAACAATCACAGAATAGTGAAAATTCACAAATAACTGGATCAATGCTGTTACCCTCAAATGAATCTTGGAGAGCTATTAACTTATTTGGAAGTTAACTGGACTAATATAGTAGCCTTAGAATGCATCTGGGACCACTGGTAACAAATCTGTGAGGGTATAGAAAAACTGACAACAATTTGAGTAGCATCCAAAAATGCAGGCTACAAGCTTGTAAGCACATCAAATCGCTGTAGCACAGAGTGGGGAAAATGTCAGAGTTTTGTTGAAGTTTGATATTGAATCTGGAGATTGTAGTTACTGCTCAGCTTTAAACAATTTTGCAGCACATATACCATTTGCATTCTTATATATGAGTTGAAATATCTATCTATTGATCATTTTACAAGCAGCCTTATGAACTAGCTGCAAGTGGTGGTTTAGACCATTTGGAGGTATGTCTGGAAATAGTGAGCAACAAAATATAGAGATGTACTTCGAAGGACATGATTAAGTAAACCTCATGATGCACATGGAGGACTTCAGAGAGGAAATTAGAGATGCACTTGGACACTGTGATGAAGCATACCTGGAGATGTACTTGGAGGCATTAATCTAAAGTATTGGAAGGTATACTTGGAGGCAGTGATTGAGAGAAATTTGCAGTGTGGATGGAGGTGGTCAAACTGGCAGTGGCCAATCTGGAGGCTACCAATCCAAAGGGAGATGTATCAGGAGTGACAACTCTATTCATTAATTAACTGGAACCCTGGAAATGTAAAAAAACTTGATTATACTACAGAACTCTTGGAGAGAAAGCTGCAGGCAGTCAACCTGGAGGGAGCCACACTGAGAGCTGTGTATACTCAGGGTGTACCTGTTATAACAGTTTGAATGATGGGAACCTGGTTGCGTGTGTGAAACAGTCTATCTTGGGTGGATGCTGTTAGTTTGAACTGACTCATGATCATGACATGCGAAAGTAGAGAGGAATGACTTAACTTTCTTCAACAAAATGTAACGATGTTACTGGTAGCTTCTGGGAGTGTTTGAGAGTTGTTTGACCAGAATCCCAGGGTGGTCAAAACTCAAAGATGACTGGACTGACGCAGTTGCTGTCAGGAGGTCTTGGGAGCGCGGGTGACATCTCTGTGAGAACCAGGAGGTCTGGTGACAACCAGCAGAGCACCTGTGAGTGCTGGCGTCAAGCCTTGGAGTGCCAATGACAATCCTGGGAGCGCCTTGAATTGCAGTTGAACAGACTGAGACAAACGACATATTCTTTGGGAATGCAGCAGGTGTACCTGGAAATCATAGTTACCAGTCATCATTAGACAATTTTTAAACCCCATGTATTCAGTTTGTATTGTCATCTATGTATCTATGTGTCTATATATCTGTCCATCTACGCATGGTATATCAAGACTGCAGGCAGTGCTTGAGAGCAATTGCAGATGCGCCTGAGGATGACTATGAAACGAACACAGAGATTTGCTCGGAGAACGTTAGTGTGGGAACTCAGAGATGCATATTGAGTCCGTGATGAAGCGAGGTCAGAGATGCACTTTGAGAGCATTGTCATGCCAACTTGAAGCAATTAATCGAGCAAGGCTGGAGTCACGCTTGTCGGCCGTGTTTGAACTAGTATGGTGATACACTTACAGGCTTGAATCGGGCGAGTTTGGAGATCCTCCCAGAGGCCATGATTGAGTGAGGTTGGAAGAGCAGTTGGTGGCGGTCAATCTTGAGAAGGTCCAACATAGGCACACCAGGTGCCGAGATTCTATTCCCCAGTTAGTTAACTCCCAACTGGGGGAATGTGAAGAGGTGACATTCTCTTTGAGCTCTAATGGAGAGCTGGCTGGTGGCGGTTGATCTTGTAGGGAGACACAGTGGAAGCTCAAGTACCATTCAGAGGTCGACCTGTAATTATGGGAATGAGAGGAAGACAGGTAATCTTGGGTGGATTCTATACTTTGTGTATGCTGTACTAGGTGTATGCTGTACTCAGTGTGTGCTGTACTCAGTGAATGCTGTACTCAGTATGTGTTGTACTTGGTGTATGTTGTACTTGGTGTATGCTGTACTTGGTGTATGCTGTACTTGGTGTATGCTGTACTTGGTGTTTGCTGTACTTGGTGTATGCTGTACTTGGGGTATGCTGTACTCAGAGTTGACTGATGTTCATGACATGGAGAGATTGAAAGGAATGACAAAACTTTGTATTGTGCAAGGATCATAGAGTAGTGGACAACAACAAGTGATGTGGGATGAAGATGGGAAGGATATGAAGAATACGTGAGGATATGAGAAATCACGGGTACAACTTGCCAGATTGGGTTTAGAAGTCATTGAATTGGTATTTCAATCAGCCAGAGTGGGAGTCATTCAGCCACATCGGGAATGATATATTGCGTCACAGATGGAAATCTCTCAGGTCGCAGTTTCTCATGATGATTTCCCCCATCTCTCTCAGCACTCTGTTTTTCATCCTCAACTCTAGCATCACCTAAGAACACAAAGTTAAGTCATTTCTCTCTATATCTCCATGTCATGATCATAAGTAAACACTGAACACAGCATACACTGAGCAAAGAAGACACTGAGTACTGCATACACCTAGTACTGGATACACCGTGTACTGCATCCACTGTGTACTGGATATACCGTGTACTGCATCGACCGTGTACTGGATACACCCAGTACTGTACATACCAAGTGCTGCATACCCCAAGTACTTCATACACTGAGTACTGCCCCATCCTTAGATCCACTGTCCCCCACTTCTAGCCAGTTTCGCATCTGTCATCTGTCATGACTCAGAGGGCCATATTGACCAGCTCTACATCAACTAGGTTCAAATCAAACACCTCCAGATCGACCACCTCCAAGTACACCTCCAATGTCACTTGATCGCTGTGCAGAAGTGCATCACTGAGCTCACACAATCACTGCCTCCAAGTGTTCCACCAAACTTGCTCGATCATGGTCTCCAAGTTCACATGACCATTGCCTGGAAGCCAATCTCCAGACTCTTTCACATATGGCCTCCAACGTTGCGTCAGTATGGCATCAACATGCATCTCCAACCTCGCTTGCTCATGGCCTCCAAATGCAACACAACTCTTGTTCAATCATGGCACCAAAGTGCATCTCCGAGCTCCATTGATTTCGGCCTCCAAGTGTACCACCAAATTTGCTCAAGCATAGCCTAGAAGTGTACGTCTAAGTCCCCACAGAAACTGCTTCCAGGTGCATCCCTGAGTTCACTTGATCTCTAGCCTGAAGTGCATCTCCAAACGAGGTCAATTTTGGCCTCCCAGGGCGACTCTCGGTTCTTTCAATTGGCATCTGAAGGTGATTCACCAATTGTGTTAGAGTACCATCTGCACCTAGATTAACCTTTAGTATATACCCAGTGAGACTGAGATAGATAATTCATGCCATATTATAAGGTATCAAATCATGTGAATGAGATGAAGACAGATATGATAGACGAGATGGGTTGTGGTTATGGAACTCTACAAACCACTTCTGTGAGATGACGTCACCAAGTTTAATGGCTCGCACCGGGCTGTGCAGAGGTCTGAGCTGCTTGCAGTCTCCTGCTGATCTGTACATAGGTCCCAACTGCCCCAACTTTTGACTATCCTATAAGTCAAATATCGTAGCATCCTGAATGCACCTTCATAACTGCAGGTGCTTTCTGTAGTACTTGAAAATACTGTTGCAGAGTCTGATAGCACTTTGCTCAGCTCCAGAGGGGTCTGGGAGCAGCTGGAATGACTTAGGAGTACTGGTGAGGTCGACCAGACAGTCTGGGAGGTTTGCATTTAGCTTCTGGACCGATTTCTGTTTCGCTGATATTGTGTTGTCTTGTAATAGTACCGTGGCGGAGCAGGAAGAGTGAGATGTCGGTGAAGATGAAAATGATATGTGAGAATGTGACTCGATGTGGAAAACCTTTGGTATATCTGACCTCATTGGGTTTAGAACATCTTGTTTGGGTGATCTTATCTGCCAGATTGGAAGTCATGCCTGCCATGTTGAATATGGTAATTTCACTTTCACACCAAATTCTCTCACCTTCCAGTTTGTCATAATCATTGCCACCATCACCTATCATCTCTCTCATTCTAGTCAACAACTCTAGCATCACATGATGGTATGAATGTAGGACATCCCTCTCAATATCTTCATGCTATGATGATCACTTATTACCAACTACTACAGCTGCCCAAGACTCATTGTGCCCAACTTATAGCCAGTCTATCATCTCTTATCTCTCATTTCTTGAAGCAACTTGTTGAACTCTACTCTGTACATACCCATGAGTACAAGTTTGTCAATGAGAAGTATGTCAGGTCCAGTAGTGCCTCCATTCTCATCGACTGCCTCCCAATCAATTGGATTCCGGTGTAGATCCATTGTCTCTGGATCCGTATATCCAACTACATTTCGAAGTTCACATGATCATAGCTGACAAGTTGGCATAATCATGACCTCCAAGTGTATCTCCAAACTTGGGCAATAATGGCCTCCATATGCATTTCTCAGTTCAATCGATCTTGACTTTCTAGTGTATCTGTACGCATTCTAGAAAATAGCCTTCAAGTACATCTCCACACCTCACAGTTTACATGGTCGCTGCTTCCATGATTGCATAATCATGTCCTCCAGGTGTATCGCCAAACTCACTGAATCACACCCAGTAAATTTATCTCCAAGCTTGAACAATCATGGCCACGAAGTTTATATAATCATCGCAGGCAACTTCATCTGAGAACTGATTCAAATACTACATCCAAGTGCAACACAGAGTTAACATCATCTGAGACCAACTGAATTTCGAAACATGCTCCGTCTTGGTATCACAGGTGCACTTCTTCATTGATACAACATCAGCCTCCAGGTGGATCGTGGAGTTGACTAAAATGCACCTGTCAATTTAATTGGAAAACATACTTGGGCACAGCATTGAACTGCATATCAAGATTTACTCAATCCGCATATGCTGCTGGGTTTCTGATTGCACTGCAGTAGTCTCTGTAGCTACATTCACAATATGTATATATATAGACAGATGTATATAGATAATACATCCCATATTAAGATATAGTGAATCTTCTTCAAATTGTAAAACACAAATGTCTAATCAAGACAAATGTGATAATCAAAGTGGATTTTGGTTGTAGAACCCTAAAAACAACTTCGGTGAAAAGACCACATGAATTCTAAAGTCTCCTGTTGATTTGTGTAGAGGTTTAAGCTGTTCTCAACATTTATTGCAGACCCATATTCAGGTTTCAGCAACATCAAAATTTAACAATCCTATTGGTCAAAGCTCATAGCATATTGAAAGCATCTGTATAACTACAGGTCATTTCAGGAGCATCTGAGAATACTCTTGCAATATCAGCGAAATGAAATTCTGTCACTTGATGCCACTGTGAGTATGTGAAAGATGTCGGACCAGAATCCCAGAATGGTAATATCCAGGTATTCACTGAACCAATGCACTTACCTTCAGGTGTACCTGGGAGCACTGGCAACAATTCACAGCATTGACAAGACTGATGCAGTGGCCATCCAGGTGCACCTGGAATGTTGGCATTAAAGCTGCCAGCTTACAGAAGCACCTGCAAAACTGTGAGGAGCAGCTGGAATTGCGGCTGGCCAGCTTTGGAACAACTTGGAATGGAGGTGACAAGGTTTGGAGTCGAGTGGCTTCTATTGCACCTTGGAATCATAGTTACCATTCATTGTCAACCAACTTCAAACCTTAACTCTGAATGATGTATTTGCATCGATGTATCCATGTATCTCAGTATCTACTTATGTATGTAGCTATCTATCTACACCCAGAATATCATGACTGGCTGCAGGTGGCGTTAGAGCGCAGTCAGAGGTGCACCTGAAAATGGTTATCCAGTGACATCAGAGATACACTTGGTGGTAGTGATTGAGCATGTATGCAGAAGCACTTGCTGGCCAAGGTCAAGTGAACTGAGAGATGCACTTAGAGGACATGATTGAGCAAGCTTAGAGATGCAGATAAAGGGCATAATTAGGTGAACTAAGAGATACACATGGAGGCCATGATTATGAGAACCCAGAGATACACTTGAAGGCCATCATCAAGTAAGTTTGGACAGACACTTGGAGGCCAAGATCCAGGGAACTCAGAAATGCACTTGGGGGACGAAATGAAGTCGATAAAGCAATGTCTTGTACAATGGGGATCGCACATGGTTGGGATGCAGTTGGTGGCCAAGATTGACCGGCAATGGAGCGGTGCATGGTGGTGGTGGTCAACCTGGTGCCGGTCAATCTGGAGGTGGTCAATCTGGAGCTGGTCAATCTGGAGGTGGTAGATCTGGAGACGGTCAATCAGGTGCATCAGCCAAAAACATTTCCGTCCGGGCTGAATGGCTGTGTCAGAGTGGACGCGCTCCATCAGAGCCGTCAGCGATACCCCGGTGGCAGATTATCCGCACCCTGCAATCGCTGTTTTGCCGTTTCTTCTCTCTCTGTCGGTCTTGTATTTTTAAAAAAACACTCTGGCATTGTGCTGAACTGTGACCATACATCGGAATTGGTTCATTGGGTTCACGCTTGCATCAGGATTGCAGTGCAATTGGTGATGCTGCGAACATCTCTCCTCGTGTTCCTTCTACATTAAGCTCAAGGAGTGTAGGAAGAAGGTGAGAAGATATGATACTACCCGGCCGTGAGGATCCACGCAATAGTGTGGATCCACTAAATCTCGGACAGAGCGAGTGAGACAAAAAGTTGGGAAAGATAGAGTGTGAATTTTCATTGTATGATAAGAGGAGATGGAAATGAGATGATGTCTATCTGTTCCGGGGTCTGCCAAATATATACTCCCCGTCACACTGTCCACGTCCGTTAGCCCTGTATCTCCGCACGACCACCCTCGCTCCCTGAAGATGTACTGGATAGAGTGTATTTGAGATGCACTTGGAGAGGGCGATCGAGTGAACTCAGAGATGCACTTGGAGGCCATGATTGAGCGAGTTGGGATATGCACTTGGAGACTGGGATTGAGTGAACTCAGAGATGCACTTGGGAGCCGTAATCGAGCAACTTTGGAGATGCACTGGGAGGCGATAATCGAGCGTATTTGGAGATACACTTGGAGGCCGTGATTGAGTGAACTTAGAGATGCACTCAGAGATTATGATCGAGCGAGATTGGAGATGCACTTGTGGAGGCCGTAATCAAGCGACTTTGGAGATTCACTTGGAGGTCGTGAAGGAGTGAGTTTGGAGATATGCACCTCGAGGCCATGGTCATGCGAACTTGCAGGCAGTCATCGAGCAAGTCTGGAGATACGCCTGGAGGCCGAGATTGCTTGTACTCAGAAGATGCACTTGGAGGCCGGGATCAATCGAGTTTGGAGATGCACTTGCAGGCTACGATCGAGCGAGATTGGAGGAGTGCATGGAGGCGATCGATTTTGAGGGAGGCACGATGGCAGCTGAGACTCTATTCATTGGTTAACTTGTAATTGTGGGAATGTAGAGAGTTGAGTACAACATCCACCGAGAGATGAGAAACTGGCTGGGAGTGGGAGTCTGTCGATCTTGGGATGATGCTGTACTTGGTGTATGCTGTACTCTGTGTTAACTCATGATGATGGCATGGAGAGATAGAGAGGGATGACTTAACTTCAGGTTCTTAGGTGATGGTAGAGTTGAGCACAAGAAAGAGAGAGATCAGAGGAGATGGGGGAAATCATTATGAGAAACTGGGACTTAGAGAATTTTGTTTGTAAGTCAGTTGACCATCCCCGATCCGGCAGGTTGGGGTCCTGATCCGGCGGGTAATAACACCGATACGAGGTGTTCTAAACCCAATCAAGCAATTCGTACTCCTGAATGCTCATAGCCGCTCATATCCTCCATATTGTTCTCATCTTCGTCCCCCATCTCTCTTTTCCTCGTCCACAACTCTACCATCATCGCAGAACACAAAATTAAGTCATCCCTCTCTATCTCTCCATGCCATCATCATGAGTTAACACTGAGTGCTGCATACACCAAGTACAGCAGTCACCTAGGATTGTCTGTCATCCATTCATTCTCACGATTTCGAGTTGACCCCTGAATGTAGGCTCAGCTTCCGGCGGACCTCCCTACCAATTGACCGCCACCAGCCAGTTCTCCATAAGAGCTTCAAAGTTAAAGTCACCTCGTCACATTCCCACGGTTGCGAGTTAACTAACAGATGAATTGATTCCCGGCGCGCCATCGATTAACCGCCTCAAAGTACTCATCCAATCTCGCTCCGTCACGGCCTCCAAGTGTTTCTCCAAACTCGCTCGATCACGGCCTCCAAGTGCATCTCCAAACTTGCTCGATCACGGCCTCCAAGGGTATCTGCAGACTCCCTTGATTACGGCCTGCAATTTCGCCCGATCATGCCCTCCAACTGCATCTCCAAACTCGCTCGATCCCGGCCTCCAAGTGCATCACTGAGTTCACTCCATCTTTGTCTCCAAGTGCATCCCAAACACGCTCGATCAAGTACATCTTCAAGGAGCGACGGCGATTGTACAGAGATACATGGGTAATGGAGGTGGACAGGGTGATGGGGAGTATATATTCAGCAGACCGCAGCCAGTCCAGATATAGCGTGTGTAGATGGGTAGTTATATAGATACATAGATACATAGATGAGAATACAAACTGAATACATGACTGTGACTCGAGGTGCTCCCAGACATGTCGCCGGCGCTCCCAGGTGCTCCCAGGCCTGTCGTCGGCGCTCCCAGTTATGGCAGGAATCCCCTCCCAGGGTCTGATACTCTCCTGAAATTGACGCATCCAAGTTTACCCTCCACATCCTCTCAGACACTCCTGGAGGCTTCCAGTGACTAAAATACATTTTGCTGATGCTATGCAATGCGACCCGTCGCCTGGGCGATGGGAAGCATGTGGTTCTCCGTCAGAGGCTCCGAGGTTCCGTCAGAGCCGTCAGAGCCATTCGGAACAGCCGGGTGTTTCTGATGGAAACCAGAGTTGTTGCTGATGTGGCTGTTGATCAGGTGCCATACCAGGTAGTGCGATTATATACATCCATTAGTTACATTGCAACTGTGGGAATATGAAAAATTGACTTCACCTGTGAGCGCTAATGGGGAGCCGGTGTGTTGTAGTCAATGTGTCGGGAGTCACACTGAAAGCTGAAGGTGCACTGAAGGGTCAACTTGTAATCCTGAGAATGAAGGGAAGACAGGCAATGTTGGGAGGATGTTCTACTTGGTGTATACTTTACTGGGTGTATGATATACTGGGTGTATGCTGTACTGTGTGTATGCTGTACGTGGTATATACTGTACTGGGTATATGCTGTACTTGGTGTATCCTGTACTTGGGGTAAGCTACAATTGGTATTATCTCATGATTATGGCATGGATATATGGAGAGAGATGACTTGACTCTTGATTCTGTGAAAATGGTAGACTTGTGAACAATGAAGAGAGATTGTGGGCTGAAAATGGGAATTATACAGCCGATACAAGATATGTGGGATATCAGGGGCAAGACGAGCCTGATTGAGTAGAGGATACCTCACGTTCCAGATATTACTCACTGGATTGGGAGTAATATATGCCAGATCTGGAATGGTCAATTAACCTGCCCACGAAAGTCTCAAACTCCTAGTTTCTCAAGATCATTACCCTCCTCTCCTCCCATCTCTCTCATTCTTGTTTGCATCTCAATCATCAGCTGGGAACAGAAGGCTAAGTAATCCTTCTCAATCTCCCCATGCCGTCATCATGAGTTAACACCGGGAATAGCATACACCTGGTACGGCATATGCGAAGGACAGCAACAACTGAACAGCAACTTCTTTCTGCTCCCAGTCAGTCTCTCAACCCTTATCTCTTGGCATACCAAATAGTTGTACTCTACTCTCTATATTTCGACCATTACGAGTTAACAAACAAAAGGTGGCTGGCCCCCTATTGCACCTAACTTCTGATGTAGTGCCTTCAAATCACCTGCCTCAAGTTTAACCACCTATCGATTGACCAGGTGCCGATTTACCACCTGCAGATTGACCACCTGCACATTTACCGCCTCTAGAGATACCACCGCCATATTGACCACGTCAAGATTGACGACCTCCAGCTCGACCACCATGGGATTGGCCACCCTCAGACTGACCACCTAGTGATCAACAACTTCCATTTCAACCATCTCCTGATCTGCCACGACCTGATCAACCACCTCCATATCAACTTCCCACTGATGAATTATCTCCCGATCAACCACCTCCTGAACAACCACCTCCAGCTCAACCACCTCCAGATCAACCACCTCCAGATGAACCACCTCGAGATCAACCACTTCCCCATCAATCACCTCCAAAGTCTTCGCCAATTTCGCGCAATCGCTGCCTCCAAGTACATCTTGGAGTTCACTCAATCACAGCTGCCAAATGCATCTCCAAGCTCACTTGATCACAGCCTCCATGTTGACACGATCATGGGCTCCAAGTGCGTCTTCACATCTTCGTGTTTCTTTGATCACAGCCTTCAGTGTCACATTTCATGGCCACCAAATACATCTCTGAACCTGCATAATCAAGGCGTCCAAGTGCATCACTCAGTTCACCCAAACCATATCTCCAGGCAGTCCTTTGATTGCAGACTAGTACCATCTGCAGCCAGATTGACCATATATTTATATATAGATAGACCTAAAGAGATGATAAATACCATATAATAATGTAGCAAATGTTATTTTGATTCTTACAAATACAAACATGAGAGAAAAAGTGGCTTGTGGTTATTGGAACTTAAGAACCACTGCTTTGAGAATTCCGCAGCGAGTTTAAAGTCTCCCACAGAGCTTCACACAGAATGCTCAGCTGCTCTGGAACTCTTCTGCTAATCTGCTTAGAGGCCTCAGTTGCTCCAAGATTCTTCTATCCTACATGTCAAACATTGTTGCATCCTAAGTGCACCTCCATTGCTGCAGCTGATTTCAGGAGCATCTGACAATGCCCTTGCAGCATTTGAGGGCACAATGCTTAGCTCCAGGAGGGTCTGAGAGAATCTGGAACAACTTAAAAGCCCTGGTGAGGGCGACTGGAGTGTCTTGGAGGGTAGCATGTGGCTTCTGAACCAATTTTCATATTGCTGATGAATATCTGAATGAACTGTTCTTAGCTAAAGAGGGGCTGTCAGCTTCAGCAAATACTTAAATGTACCAGTCAGGTTAAATGGGAAATCTGCAAGGTTCGCATATGGCTTCCCAGCTATTTTCAATAGTGGTGATATAGCTGCGGGATAATGTGACAGTAAAAGGTGACAAGCATTGGAAAAGATTGCTGGTGACAAATAGTGGTGGGAATTATGGATGTCGTATGATATCAGATAAGGTAAACATTGGGTGATAATGTAGGATTATTGTAGCAAGATAATATAGTATGATAAGAGAGTGGTCTAATGTATTGTAACCTTAAATGTTGAGATGTTAGTATTGGGATAGGAGGTTAGTCGGTGGGGTGTAAAATACTGTGACAGGGTTTGGATGTTACAATGAACAATCAAGAATGATCTTTGCATCAGAAATATTGCATGTATCCAGCAAGTGCAATTGATGTTGTGCAATTTACACTGTGTTTCTCTTTATTATAATTTTTCCAAATAAAAGCAATATACTACTTTCAGAACAATCTTGTCACTCTAGTTGTATTTCCCAATATGATGTTCAAATGGAAGTTTAAATCCAATTGTAATATATTATTGATATTACCTAAGTCCAACTCAATGCATTATATAGTTATTGGACTGGATTCACCTCAGCCATGAACATACAAAAGTATGTCGAAGGTGCTCCTATAGATCTATACAATGATTTCAGCTGCTTCACATCCTAATTATTCAATGATTCATGTTCTGTAACTTTCTAAATATGGCTCCATATCATCATGGGTTTCAGACACTCTGAAAGAGTTTACGTAATTTCCGAAAGCATGTTGCTTACCTTCAGTGGAGCTTGGGAGTATCTTGAAGGTTTACATATAGCTTCCAAACTATCTGTAATTTTGCTATAGAATTTCTTCCATTTTCAAATTATCTACAATTTACTACCCATCCTTCCAGGTATTTTCTGGACTTGTCACCTACTTCTTCAGAGGCTTCCAGAGAGTACAAAAGGCTACTGCCTAGGCAGTATGAGCTGCGAACATTTCCAATCGTTGAATTATCGTTCAACTACATTTAGTTACTCCTAGAAGCTCCCCAGTATTAAATCTTACTCTGGAAATGTAGCTTTGAAATAATGTAACCATTTGATATCTGGATTGTCTGTGTACTTCCATATCCAGTAGTAGTATAGAATAATGTCAGTGGATATTTTTGGATGATATGGCAAAAGTAGGGTTAATTGAATTGTATAGGTACTGAAAGCAAATCAAAAAGTAAGATATATTAACAATACCGAAAAGTAAATATATCAAGTTGCTCAACAACTGAGAATAATATAAGCATTCAGAAATCTGTACCTGCTTGACAAGAGAATAATAATGACATCATTTGTTGTTTAGAATTGTATAAGAGTATATATTTAACACATTGATATACCTCTGAATGATAATCTAAAAGCTTCAATAAGGCTAACTAGGATTGAACTTATCACAACTATAAGACATGCTCCTGAAACACTGCCCTCTAGAACAATACCTTAGCTATTACAGTGGATGGTAAATAATACAATATTGCTGATTTTATATATAGATAAAATTGAACTTTGTATAATGGCTTGAATTTATAGCAGGAATACAATCTGACAATCCAACATGAAATTTTGCATAGAACATATAGGTTTCATTGAATGAAACTGAGAAATTGACGGTTTCTTTATAGTGATAAAGGACTAATATATACATCGGCAAGAGGGCATGATTGTTATTATTATGTACAGGCTGTCAGAACTGTAGTAATGGTATTGTGATGATAGTTAGTAACAGTTGTATTACCGGTACTGCAAGAATCAATAGCAGATATGAAATATTGCACCTCAGTCAAGATTGTCTAAATCAACATACAAATTCTTGTGTATAATATTATCTGAACTTATTTGCAATTATAATTGTATACACATTGGAATTGATGTCCAATTGCATGATTCTATTTAGTAGTTCCAAACAATAAAGATATACAGCTTTACTTTCTTCTCCTTGAGACTTTCCTTAAACTTGATATGTCTGTAAAGTATTGTATTTCCATTTCATGCTATCTGATAGAGAGCCTTATAACTTCTTGCCCATTACATCGACTTCTAGATACAGATGATAACTGACCAATTCTGAGCACATTCAAAAGTTGACAGACATATTAGAACAATTTCTGTATAGCAAAATGAACCCACAGTAGCTAATGTAAGTTAACCAGGATAACCAAATTCCACTCTTGATCATATGTTCTGATCTAATAACTATTGTGTACTTACCAACTATTTTAAGTTGCCATACAAATATTATATACTTGTTGTAATGTCTTGATGTGTATATATTGGGTAACAATCTTTATGTCTTGCCCGATGATTCGATTTCTCATTTATGCACTGTATCAGTTATTTCTAATTTGTCTTTGAGTTTTGTGCATTCCTTTCTTAAAGTTATTTTCATTCATATAATTATAGGCTATAGCAGCACAATATGAAATGGTTTAAATGTTATAATTAATCAAGTTAGCAACTCTGAACAGCCACCCTGCTCCTTCCAGCCACTACCAGCTACTCCAAGGTGGTTTCATTACAAAGTTAAATATTCTCAGGTACTCTTCAACAATTTTAAAATTCTGGAACTGAGTACAAAACTATTCTGTAGAGTATACAGTTATATTCACAATGTTACAAAATCAAGCCATTAGGTTGTGCCTAGTTTGGAGCAGTAGGAACTATTTGCCATATTCCCCAGACAATTCTGTTGATTCTCAAATGTGGAGCCTTACTTGCTCAGAGTGAATACTATAATGTTGATAGCACATACTACCACTCAAGCAACAATCATATATCCTACACACCTTATTTCCCACAATTCAATTATTATACAGTGCGGTAGATAATTACGTCCAGATGATTATTGACATGCCATATACTATTGAGTCTGTCTGATGCAGCATTCTCTTTCACCTGACTCACCAACCCAACTATTTCAATGGCAGGTACAATATGCATCTTAACAATCTGTTTGACAACTCAGATGATTCTATCAAGTCGATCAGCCCAACCATGTGGATTGTGAAATATTGTGATAACCACCACCCCAACTTCATGAGCTTGAGGCTATGATATGCATTGCAAAATCTTATTGCACCTCTTACAGAAGGTCAATATCATGTTGCTAGAATCCAGGTACTTCAGAATATGGAGAATCTGATTCTGTGGAGTTTGGTGCCATTGTGAAACAGGAAAAGAAGGATCATGTAATTGGAAGGTGTGATTCAGGTAATTCACTTCACCATCCACAATTTGGAGACCAATGTCATAAGATGCCGGCATCACTTCATGTCTGGCATTGGTATATTCCACTTGGCAATTGTATTTCAGATACTCAACCAGAGTAGGGCTGTAAAGTAGTTCACAGTAGTTCAACAGCCCATTTAGAAGTCTAATATATATACTTTCTTGCAGTAAAATCCAATCATATAGAAGCACCAATCCACTAACTTCTTGTTCTGAGTTGTATTTAATTTCGGCTGGAAATAGCTGTTCAAATTGGTGAATTCCAAAATCTACTAATGCATCACTCAGTATTGTTCAATTGATACTTTCTCACACTCTGCAGACATGGGTTGCCCTTAAATGATCGACCTGTTGTAATACCGGTTGGCAAAAACATCCTTTCTGACAAGGCTCAAGCTGTAAATAATGGACTCTGCATGTATTTCGCCATTTATAGATAGTTGACAGTCTGTCAATAACTTTTATAGAGTCAATTGCATATCAATCTTGCCAGGCAATATATTGCAGTATCTCTTCATTGTCGTCAAAAATGGGTTGCCAGGCATTATTGTTTACCATCTGTTCAATGTAATTAACTTCGTTGCTAGATTGGTATACCTCTTTCCAATTGCCAATATGTAGCTGCTCAGAAATGTCCGTAGTTCAATTGTCACCTTATTCCATTCCCCAAATTAATGCCTGATATAGTGCTTAGTCAACACGTGTTAGAATATCAACAATGTATTATGTGCTGTTGCATGGTTTTCTGGAGCTGCTGATCACCAACTGCCATCAACTAGAATTCGAACATAATTAGGTGGATGCATTTTTGATTCCTACACTCCTTCTGCTCATTCAAGGTGATGGAGTAGACCTGTCTCTCCTGTCAGTCTGTGATGTAGTCTGTATCAGCGATTCTCTTGGTGGCAGTTTCAGGCTCATCAGCAGGTAGCCAGATCTGAAATTCCACCCACTTGTTGATGGTAATGTTTGCCCATCAACCAATTTCCCCACAGCAGTGTTCATCAGCAGCTGGTCAGGCACATATGCCACTGTATGGTCTGGTCTGACCAGATATGAGTAGATTCCATTTGTAATGCGAGAGTAATTGACTCCAAGATACACTCAACTAGAAGTATCCCCTCTAAATATCCCTCTATCCTGTCTCACTATTAGACTTGATATTGGACTTGTATAAGGACTAATAGCAGGTTCACTTTGAAGCTTCACTCAGGCACAGAAAGTAATCGGAATAGGATGAATGTAGAATAGCTTTCCAATCTGAATTTATCGTTAGGGCTTGTTCTCTGTCATGAGAAGGTTGCACACTATACCAGTGGAAAATCGAGAGGTCTTTATACCTCTTCCCTCTGCGCTCTAACTGCTAATTCTAACTAGACCATCAGCAAAATGTGAATCAGTCTGGAAGTCACAGGCAGACCTCCCAGACACTCCGCTCGTCCTCCCCAGCGCTCCAGAATACTTCCAGATGCTCCCCGGGTCCCCCTGGAGTGAAGCAGAGTACTCTCAGACTTTGTAAGAGCATTCTCAGGTGCTCCTGGAAGCACCGGCAGGTATGGAGGGGCATTCAGGATGCTACGAGATTTGACTTATAGAAAAGTCAAATTTTGGAGCAGGTTAGACCTCTGCGCAGGTCTGCAGGAGACTTCGAGTGTAGCCGAGACCTCTGCGCCTGTCTGAGGGAGACTTTGTGTGCAGCTGAGACCTCTGTGCAGCTCTGCAGGCAACTTGATGCCACATTCTCACAGCAGTGGTTCTTAGGGTTCCGTAATCACAAGGAATTTTGTCTATCATATTCGTCTTTGTTACAGTCACCAGATTCACTACATCTCAATATGGCATATATTATCAAAGTCGCTCTATATATATACATACAGTGAATCTGTCTGCAGACGGTATTCGAGTGTAATTGGAGGAGCACCTGGAGACTCCAATTGAGAGAACTTTCAGATGCATGTGAAGGCCATTGGGGCGGGAAACTCCGGTTCTCACCACCACCATTCAGTTTCGCTGGGGGAAGCAGGCGGGGGGGTACGAAGATACAGGGATAACGGAGATGGACTGAGCAACAGGAAGTATATCGTTGGCAGACCCTGGGGTATATAGACATCATGTCATTATACAAAATACACACTCTATCTTTCCCAGCTCTTGTTCCCATGCACGGTTGCTGGGCTTTCATAGATCCACGCAATATGTGTGGTTCCTCACGCACTCTCGCCAAGTGTTCGTAGATCCACACAATATGTGTGATTAAGCATGGCAGGGTACCCCTTCATATGCTCTCACCCTCTTCCTATGCTCCTTGAGCCGGAACTGCCCTTCCTTAAGAATTCCTTTCGGATGCCATGCACGGTGCAGCGGAATGACGATGATGGGCTGTCTGCTTTCTAACTCCACCTGCTGACCACATCGTGATCGAGTGAACGTAGTGATGTTCTCGGAGGCCATGATCGAGCGAGTTTGGAGATGCACTGGGATGCTGTGATTGAGCAAGTTTGGAGATGCGCCAGGAGGCGGTAGTGGAGGGGATGTGGAGATACACTTGGAGGCCGTGATCAGGTGAACTTGGAGATGCACTCCAAGATTGCCACTGCGCGACTTTGGAGATGCATTTGTAGGCCATGATCGATCGGGGATTAGAGGAGTACTTGGAGGCGCTCAATCTGGAGGCGGCAGTTTGGGAGGGAGGCACAACGGGAGCTGAGACTCTATTCATTGGTTAACTTGTCATTGTGAGAATGTACAGAATTGAGTACAACATGGTTTGCCGAGAGACGAGAGACTGGCTGGGAGCGGGAGACAGTCGATGTTGGGATGATGCTGTACTCGGTCTATGCTGTACTCGCTGTAAGCTGTACTCGGTGAATGCTGTACTCGGTGTATGCTGTACACAGTATATACTCTTGATCATAGCATGGAGATATAGAGAGGGATGACTCAACTTCATGATCTTAGGTGATGGTAGAGTTGAGGATGAGAAAGAAGGAGATGAGAGGAGATGGGACAAATCATTATGAGAAACTGGGACTTAAGAGGATTTCGTGTGCGAGTCACCATATGAACCCAGATACAGCCTGTATGACTCCCAGTCCGGTGGGCAATAACAACGATACTAGGTCTCCCCAACCCAATCAGGCATGTCTCACGCCTTATTTGTCATATCTGCTTGTATCCTCCACATCGTTCTCATCTTCATCCCCATCTCTCTCTTTCTCCCCCACTACTCAACCATCATCGCAGATTACAATGTTATGTCATCCCGCTCTATCTCTCCATGCCTTGATTCTGAGTTGATACCGAGTACAGCATACACCGAGTTCAGCATCCACCGGAGATTTTTCCACTTCCCTTCGTTCTCATCATTATGTGTTGACCCCTGAATGTAGCTACAGCTTCCAGTGTTCAGCCTTGACCTCCAGTTGAAGGTCATCATGTGATTTGGTAATGGCTGTCACATCTCATGTGGCCGGGAGCCGTGCCAGATATCAATCTTATCCAATCCCATATTTGAGTCATCTCAATTGTCTGTGTAATGTGATTTGGATCCCTTCCAGGTGTTCAATAATGAAGATGAACAAAGGGTGAATCATGGCTCATCATTCCTGCTGCCAAGAGATGACTTTTGATGTTTGGAAGTACTCGAGGTTCGTATGGTCGCACAGTATAAAGATTTGATAATTCCCTCTGTCAAGATTATGTCACCATAGTTTCATATCCACCATTCTGACCATGAGCTCCCACTTGCAGATGTTATAGTTTTGTTTGCAGTTCAGCATTATTATGAGTAGAAGTTGACCAGTCTCAGAATGCAGAAATCATTGTACAGATTGAAATTGCTGGCAATCACAGAGCTGCTTGGATCAGTTTGCTGAATAATCAGCTCTCCAAGGTCCAAATGCTCTAGGATGGATCAACTATTTGAAACTGTTTTCAACTTCCAGAATCATAGTCAGCATCCCAAGTCCATTCGCATTTGACCTGTTAAGATGCACTCGAACGGTACACTTTCTTTGTTAGTTCTGATATCGGGAATGATAGCTTGCCAAATATTGTGATGAACCTCTGATAAATTTTCAGATATCCAAAGAGAATATACATGGCCTGAACTGACTCCAGGGTTGGCCAGTCCTGAATCATTGATATACCGTGCTATATCTTGGTGATCCCATCAGGGCAAATAACATATCTGGGACAGCCAATTTCAGAGACTACACAATGGAACTTATCAGCTATACCACAGAGATCAAATTCTCAAATTCATTCCAGCACTTTTTGTACTTGCTTGTCATGCTCCTCATCATTGGTTGAGTAGATCACTATATCATCAAGGTACCACACAACAAAGTCATCAGTGTAAGGCTGTCAGTAGTCATCAATATACGCTTTGAAAGTAGCCAGTGCATTCATCAATCCCAATGGCATGACTCTGTACTTGAGTTGCCAGTACGGGGTGCGAAATGAAGTTTCCTTCTTGTCAGCTCCCTTGGTTTGGAAGACTTGGTACGCATTCCTGAGGTGCAGTTCCATGAAGGTCCGGGCTTAATACACCCTGTCGAGCATCTCCAAGATGAGTGGGAGAGGCTATCGGTGCTTCAAGATTGCTTTCTTTGAGAGCTTGGTAGTGCACACCTAACCACAGACTAGAGGCCTTTTTCTATGCAGATGAGATTGGTGCTGCTGCAGCCGATTATGATCACTGGATTAATCCATTGACAATGTTTGTTTCAATATAGGCCTTCAGAGTGTTCAACTCAACATCCAAAATAATGCAGCTTCCACCAAATTGTTAAGTGGAGCCTGCATTCCAGTCAATTGCTTGGCCAGTTGGCCGGTGCATTGCAAGAGTCTCTACAATATCATTGTTGAATACTTCCACATGTTCCTTGCATTTCATGGCGATATGACCTCCATCATCAGTAGATACAGTATGTATTCCAGTATTGGTGCATTAGTGCCAATCTCTGGCTTGGGATTCAGCAAAATCATGGTGAACAAAAACCAGGGACCTGCTGATCAAGCAGTTTGCCCCACACCAAGCCTAACCCCAGTAGGCAAACAACCTTCCTGCAAGACATTGTGAGCTGGTAGCAATTATACTTGTATAATCCAGTGTGGTTGCCCATCTGCCCTGACTACTGCTCCAGCTCCCTGCTTACTCATCCAGTGCTTGGGTTGATAGTCTCAATCTCACCTTTATCTTCTAATGTGGTGACAATCGTAGTCACTCCCAGTGGTCCACTGCTTTCCCCAATTCATAGGGCACATATGTCAATTTCCTTGTTGCTAACTTAGCGAGTGTCAAATGCAGTTGCTCTCTGTATTTCAATATCCGGATTAGAACCACCCTTACTACATACTCATGGATTTCCATCTGAATCCTCAGCAATCTCCAATGACAGGCAGGTTGTCTGCTGACTCCTGCCAATAGCGGGTTGCAATACATTAGTACTTTCATCATTTCAATCTTCATACCACTGCACTTTCATCCCTGATCTGCATGCCTCCTCTTGGCCACATGGGGTGCTTTGTGAGAGTTATCAACAGGTAGCCCAATCGATCTTTGGCTTGCAGATCATGAATATGGGCAGTTCCAGTGATTGATCATATGCCCTAATGCCAACAACCAGCACAGTCACTTCAGTGATACGGTCTGAGTAATCCATCAATTGGACTGTGATTGGCATCTTTCACTCTCCCATTGATGGATGATCACCTAAATTTCATAGCATTGATTTGTGATATGTGTTGCTTTGTGGGAAAGTCTGATTCATTTGAGAAGTTATGAAGCCATGAAAATGCCGCTAGTGCCACAGTTACTGAGTGCTTGTATACATTATGATGCTGCATGTTGAACTCCTATTTAAACTTCATGCACAACCTCCTATAAATCCAGTCTTACCATCCTTCACATATATTGACATGACATCAGGGGATTCAAGATTTCAATGACAACCCTCCATCTGAGAGAAATCTGACCGGGCTGAATTTTGTTTAATGTTGCAATCAACACCCTTGTACATGCAGACAATAATCCAAGCTCTGATTGGTCCATCCTCTCTTGCAAAGCCAGATACCAGGAGAGGTAAGCTATTTTCTTGGTTGTTGACTGTCAAGAGAATGCCAGCATTGGGCTGGTTTGCCATGTACTGGAGGAGCGAAGATGTCAGGGAAGTTGACCCAGGAATAGTTTGGGTAAAGGGATGTGTAATGTTTGGGTAACACACCACAAATGCATTTTCCTTCTGACTTCCGCATTCCTTTGATCTCTGGCAATACCAAACACTGGGAAGTGTGTTTATCATCCTTGTCTGACTGTGAATTGGTGGGCTTCAAAGCCTGGGCTGGCTCAGATATTAATGGTCAGGAGTATCATTTTGCGCCACCTGGTGGAGATGATTCTCCTGCCTGCTTTTGCTGTTGATGTGACTGTTGCTAGTTAGGGTTGTTGCCTTCTGGCGTGAACACTGAATCTGCAGCATGGTGGAAAAGCACCTCCTTTCTGTCCAATATTCAATTCTTCGCGACCACAGCTTGATGTTGGACTTGAGTTCTGGCTGTTGCCCACTGCAAGTGGATGCAGAAACATTCTCCCTTCCATGCAGAAGCCATCCCTCAACTGTCCACATTGCATTGATTCAATTGCCACAGACTCTCACCAGCTCATTTAGTGCTTGGTGGATTTCATTGCTGCACTGCATTTGGGCATTGTGTTTTCGGTCCCGTTCATGTTTTGTCTTGTGCATTTCTCTCAAAATGGTGCTCAAAGTTTAAATCACCAGTGTCTGAGTCCCACCACAGCTTGTGCAGCCAGTCAACCTCATCGGGTATCTGGGTCTGTTTCTTTGCCTGGTCAAGATGATTGTCATATCTGCTCTGAAGGCTTGCGGTATATTAATCTGTATCAAGATCACCATGTGGAATTCAATGAATGTGGGGTTGGAAGTCAGACTGCAACCTGTCGAGGAAGTTATTATACTCCATTGCCCCAATGCAGCGCTGTCCTGGATGGGTCATATCAAAGATTGTTGCTTTCATTACTTCTTGCAAAATGAACTCTCAGTGGTTTTCCCGGTTCACATCCATCAGTTCAGCATTCTGCTCACATTGTTGAGAATACTGTTAGATGACATTTTGTAGCATCTCTTGCTGTTCCTGCATCATCCTTTGCACGGACATGATGTCAGATTGTACCATTGGCTGAGAGTTGTTTGGATATCCACCTAACCAGTCGCTCAGCTCATCTGTAGGGGCAGCTATGCCAGCTCTTGGCAGTTTCAGTATATGGATTGTGGTATATAATTTCACACAGATGTGAGTGGAATCAAGTGTAGAATAGAGTAGGAAGATATTCAGTACAGAGTTATGATTCGATGGTGAGTTCAATATATCGTGGGCTGTTACCGGAAGCTGGACACTCCACGTGACTGCCTGGCAACCATAATCCCAAATAATAGACACTACTGTTCCATCATCTTCCATGTCGCCAGTACATTCTTTGTGGTTGTATACAGTCTCATTATAGACTTCATCCTCTGGAAGTATGAAAACTGATTTGGTGAGAATAGTGGTTGCTTGGCTGTGAGGTGATTGTAGGTTTTCTGTGCTCAGTTATTAACTAACCATGTTCAATCAACCTGTGGCGGCATTCGTAGGTGGCATAGTTGATGATTGCAGCAATATTGCCATGCATCCTGTGTATTTCTCTTGGTTGTATTGTAACTTTGCAAGTAGGGGTAATGAACATGAATACTTGTAAGGTACATGTATCGGATAAGCGAATAGTCAAATATTCTATAAAGGTATGTACGCTTTGGGTTGACTGTAGATGTGTGAAAGAGTGGTACTGTGGCACTCAACATGGCATCAGCAAAAAACATTTCTGTCCGGGCGGAATGGCTGTGTCAAAGTGGACGAGGTACATCAGAGCAATCAGAGACACCCCGGTGGCAGATTACTCGGTGCCCGACGACGATACCATGCGTTGCCTTTCATGTCTCCTTCCGATCACTGTTTAACCTTTTCTCTCGCTCATTCGGTCTCCTATTTCAGATGAACCATCTGGCGTTGTGGCCAACTGTGACCATACATAGGAATGGTTTCACTTGGTATGCGCTTGCATCAGGATTGCAATGCAATGGGTGCCATCGCAAAAATCTCTCCTTGTGTTCCTTCTACCTGCATGCGAAATACAATTCTCTCTTTACTAATTATGCACATCGTTGCAAGTCACCAGATCTATGTGGCTATTGACAATTTGTTGCTCATTCAGTTCATCTGCTGCCCTACTACTGGTAGCTATCTCAGGAATTACGTGCATGCAGCCGATGATGTTTCCCACGCTGGAAACTAGCAAAGCAATGGCTGCCAGTGCTTGTCTCACTTGTACAAATTTCGAAACAGGATCCATGTTACCCAAGTTTTCAGGTATTGTGGTGAGCGCCAGAGCTGAGCAGGACGCAACGAAAGCCCAATCCTCGTTTAGGAGCTTGATTTATGAATAATCATTGCAGTTGCCACGGGAGACGACCATTCAGCGTGCCATCAAACCTCCCCGGCTGTTGAATTACCCCCACCCAGTCATTCCGTCAATCCCCTCCGCGCCAGCCCTGGCTTCCTGTGCATCAACAAATATGCGATTTGCATTCACCTTCTTAACCCTTAACTTGAACATTAATACCATGCTGAATACAGAGCTCCATTGGGTGCAGTTGTGCATCTGATATATACGTCTTGTTATGACTCCTAAGCTTGATAAACTCCAGCATGCCATTGAATATTGTCACACAGTGCGTTGTGTCTTACGTATTGTTGAGTGATGCTTGGAAGTCTTTGATTATATCGTCAGGATACTTTCCATCACAGCAGTTTTGGGGTCCCATAAATTCACTCTATGCATATGACTGGGAGCTCAGGGGGGCGGCCAGATACGCACCAGAAGGGAAGACTTTAGAAGTGGCAGAGCAGTGCTCCCGGCACTAAGCGAGGGCTTGGAGTTTGACCTCTCTGATATCGAAGCAGAGAATGCGACGCTGAAAGCTGATCACTTGCAGCAGGTTGTTGAGATTGTGATTGGAGGCGTTCCAAATGTCTTTGAGGTTCATTTCATGTGCTTGTTCATGTCACTCGGCAGAATAATGTTGCCAGGCTCCAGATTGAAATATCATTTCGACTCAATAAGACATCACATGGATCCTCAGAGAGTTGAACTTGGCATCTCACTCCTTGTAATCATCTATCCGGTGGCTGATATAATCCCGCCAGGCATTCATTTCGTCCCGCTTCTTGGACGGCATCCATGTTACTGCTTTTGATTCCTGGTTTGCATAGCACGTCTTCACGAGTTCCATCCCCAGCGTATTTGTTGTGGCCTTCGCCTTGTTGCCCCCTCACGTGAGTAAGAAAACATCTTTCACGGTGTGGACACATTTCAAGGAATTCTCCATGTAGCTCGATGTTGCATCATCATGAGATTTATATCGAGCATACATATAGCATTCTAACAATGTCCGTGTGCACGCAATTGCGCAAATGAATATGGAACGCTGAGCGTGGCTTCCGCCTTGTAGAGTCTGGGTTACAACTCCAAACAGGTAGCGGCTCATTTCCTTCATCTCGTTCCCATTCCATTGAGAATCATTCTCATATGACTGATTTTTTGGTGTGAGGTCGTGGTAAGCAGGCACCGATAACCAGATTGTATTGTACTTGTCCAGCTGTTCGTGTGTCTTCATGAAGGGGAAAATCCACATGTGGCGGTAGTCAAGGAGGCTGATCTGCATTGTATAGAGTAGGTCGGGCTTTGGGAGGTAACTTACGATACAGGGAATGTGTTGAAACACCTTGAATCTTCGTTGAACATTGCGCGACGAGAGTTCTGCATCAGCAGCCTTGGTGTTGGCATCGCTGAGTGTTCAATATAGGTTGTGATCGCGCCGGAGGTGTTGCTTGTCAGGAGGGACATATTCTCCAAGTTTGTTCTTTGGACACTCGCACCAATAAGTGACATGCCACTCAACATGATGTGGGTTGCTATACTCAGGGCAATCTGCAAGCCATGCTGCTAAAACAGGGTTGCAACGCCTGAAGTTGCCATCGGCACACAGAATATTGTAATACCCACTCTCAGTGCTCAGATGTTGTTTGAAGGTGAGAGACTGGAGTACGCGCCAGAGAACCTAATTCAGCATGTCTCGGTTTGTTTGCCGCTGCTCATTCAGCTGCTTCTGAGGAATATTGCTGTGCTAGATCGGAATTGGCAGGAGAGTGACCATTATGACTCTGTGTGTTGAGGGCATCTGGCAGATCTTCGATGATAGATTGCCAAATGTCATATATACAGGCCACTCATTCTTGTCGCCAGCAAATTTCGAGAGATGTGTTCCATCGGGCATGGAGTTCAAGGGAACCAGTGAATCGCCCACTCTGAGCGTTGACTTAATGTCAATTACCACGTTGTCATCCTCGGGTATCTCTCCTCACCTGTGCCTCTCACCACCAGCCCGCAGTGTGCATTTTAATATAGAGGCATTTCGGTGGCGTATCGCTCTTAAAGCAATGCTGAGTGGTGTAAATATGATGCTTGGCATAGGCTGCCTGCGGCATCGACCATCTCTTTGCTTCTGATGATGTCTCCACTCCAGTATTTGATAGGGCGTTGGTGTTTGGCACTCCATCACATAGCGTCAAGAGTGTGTAGTTCCCACTGCCCGAGACCCTGATCATCTGGCATGCTAGCCATACCCATCAGGATATAATCCCCATTTTTGATGCTTGGGAAACGTGGAGCAGTGTTTTCCTCCTTCAGCATGTTGTCATAGTATGTCTTCATGCCCATCTTCTTCCTCCCACAATAGATATATTTGTACTCCTCATACGTCACACATGGGCAGAAGGCATTGTGTTGTGGGTTCTTCCAAAGGCAGCCCTGATCGTCTCGTTCCCATGGCTCAGCAAACTAATCACTCAGGGGAGCACTGGCGCCGGGGTTTGTTTCCATCTGTGGCAGAGTAGGTGGTGGTGGTGGTTGAAACTCCGCATATTCGTTGATTCCAAGGTATTTGAGGTAGGGAAACACGTCCAACTCATTGACTGAATCATTGTTAGCATTGAATTCACAATGCTGGGCGTGTTCAACATGTCGGGGTGCGCTGCAAGTTGTCAGATACATCTGGCGTGCAACCTGACGGTGTTCCGGATGGTGAAATGTGATACGTTCAAGTCGCCAGCTCTCTGAGGTGATCATCTTTCGGCATGATGATTCGGGGCAACGGAAAGGGGTCATCTCTGGCATTCTCGTTGACACACAAGGCGTGGAGTATTCACTGTAGGAACGGCCCAAAGTTGGCGCTGGGGCTGCGCAGCCTGGTGTGGGTGTAAGCTCACGATACTTTCCGCTAATGTGAGAGATTCATTGATTCTCAACACCATCACAATGAGGTTCCTTACACGCCAGGAGTTGCAATATCGCTGCATGCGCGATTTCCCGTATTACTATGAATAAAACAGAAAATTAACCCTGAGCGATCCAAAAACCTCGCAATGCATGTAATAATCAATGCCTCATATCAATAGATAAGAAAAAAGGAAACGAACAGGTTCACAACCCCTAACCCTAAAGAGCCGGAAAATGACGATACCCTAAGCGAACACAACACCTCCACGTGTGCCTTAATCATTGCCTGACATCTATTGATCACAGCAAAAGAAACTCACAGGACATGAACCCGACCCTGACGCGAACGCAACAACCATCGCCTACCGAGCTATCTGAGCGTGACTCGGTCAGAGGGACGTCTGGGAGAGAGACATCGGGATGACTGTCGCCACTTGCCGATTCACCGAGCAGCTGCTGATCAACATCGACATCAGAGGTCATTTCAGCTCCCTCAGCTTCTCCCAGAGTTGGCGCCACTGGGGGAGGTTTTTGCGGCATCACAAGCCCCGAAAACTCCACCGTACCGAGGGGATGAGTCTCCGGAGGTCGTGGTCATGGGAGAGGCTCCGGGGTTCCTGGCCGTGGGGCCGGTACCGGAGGTTGTGGCCATGGGGTATGCTCCCACATCTCCTACCCTTGTTCAGGTACCACGATTCATTGCTCATCTACCATGGTATCTACATTGTCAGCCGATGTCTTTACCATCTCTCCCTGGCCTATATTATGAGGTTCTTTGCCATCATCCTCATCCTCATCCTCCTCCTCCTCCTCCTCCTCCTCCTCCTCCTCCTCCT
>Ga0307512_10000281_pt1 | contig 73578 bp, 69 predicted proteins | sample 14_EM_MG_FD_200267 | JGI IMG/M metagenome (GOLD analysis project Ga0307512, IMG submission 200267) | Populus trichocarpa ectomycorrhiza microbial communities from riparian zone in the Pacific Northwest, United States - 14_EM | ecosystem: Host-associated > Plants > Roots > Unclassified | place... | reverse complement strand
CGCTTTCAGATTTGCGATCCGACTGATATTCGTTGAGTGGCTGTGAAATAAAGGCTGAATTTAAGCGAAATTGGCGGGTTTTCGATCGCGACTCAACGAATACTTGTCGGATCGCAAATCTGAAAGCGGGAGGTGAAGGAGCGACTAAACTGCACAATCTACGTATTGTTCATGTTGTGATACAATCAGAACTCAAATACTTAATTGAATCAAGAAATGTCGACTTTTGAGGAGCGGGTTTTGTGTGGAAACCCATTGCAACAGTTCGGTTCCGGGTTGGAACCGGACCTGGAACTGACCCGGGAAGTTGTAGTGGGGACATACTGAGTTGCTTCCATTTAGTGAATAGTGGAATCCATGACCCATATCCTAGGCTATGACATTTGAACTCAATATTCCCAAGATAGACATTATTTTTCAAGCTCATTGGATTATGCTTTGCTGGATATGTCAAACCGAAAGTCGAGAAGTGTCAGGAATTTTCTGGTGTAATTGACTGTAATTGATTCAATATTGTTCAATCCTTGAATAGCCTGAATTCTGTCCCAAGTCTAGTTACCTGTACTCCTGAAATATGAGAGGATCAAATAATTTGATCAACTATCAGGGTTTCCAGTGCACCTGAAATATGCAGTTGACAAATATCTATAATTGTTGTAGCAGTTGGTGGTGCACCTGAAATATGCTGTTACCAAACAATTCCACCCCAACTCATTGAGTTAGAGATCCCAACACCACAATCACCATATACCTGGAAGATGAACGGTGCCTGCAGCATTCGACCATTCTCACAATGTCCATTACACAGCACCAGAGATTGTAACTCGGTTAATCATTTTCTGAATCCATCTTCAATCTACTCTCCACCATTACACTGCTGCGCCAGCTGTTCATCACAGATTCAATCATTCAATTGTTTCTGAGTTTCGGCTGACCTAACATGTGTTTCATCATTGACATTATCTTATATTCGTTACTAATCATCAACCCACACAAAATGGAAACACAATCTAAAGAATATGACTACGATCCTCAGATGCACCTTCAAGTTGATGCCATTTGACATATTTCCATCAGTTGGTGAGATTGTGGTTGTTGAATGATTCAGGACCCATAGCTGAACTTCACATTCCCGATAATTATCATGCATTCTTGCCATCTAATGGCATGATGTCATCTTCCTTCATTAGCCATCCTGTATGTTCCTTACAGCACTCAAGAATGCAGAGTATCATCGAGGCAGTCACTTTTGGTCGGCTCAATAGACCATGCAGAGCACCAATTTGTTCCACTCTAAAGGACGAGTGGAGATCGCTTACGTGATTATCATAGCCACTGAGATCTGCATTGCATTGCTATGCATGTGGAATTAGGTTTTGCACTTGCCGGACAACTCTAGCAAATCGCTGGCATGGCTCAGTGGATACCTAGATCTTCTGCGTTGTTACTGGGTGATATGCTGCATTAAGATTGAGGTCAGTTCTGCACACTTTGGGTGATGTTACGAACTCAGAGGCATTTGGTGAATCTCAGGATCTGGGGTGAATTTCTGTGTGCTGTTTGTTGCTCATTTCTGCATACTGGTAGAAAGTATCCCAATGATCCACTAAAGACATTGTGAGTGACCATATTCAATGACGGACTTGGCCAGGCAGCAGACTATCTCATCCAGCAATTGCTGGAGGAGGTGCACGAGATATGGTGTTTTCATTACTTTCGGGTTTGTGAACAATCATTATATTTGATGGTTCATCTTCATCAGGTTCAGGATAGCTCCCTGGCGCATTGACCAGGACTGGCTGTAAGGTATCTCTGAGCCAGTGGAACATTAGAGAATATAAACACGTATCTAGTGGCTGTGCATCATCTCATCTGTCCGGAAATGTCATTGCAACTCTTGGTGTCACTCATAGCTAATGTAAGCCATTCAAGCCACCATCTATGTACCCTGCACGCTCCTGAATGACCGTGCAAAGTGTATCTTTCAACAATGGTCCGCAGTTTTACTTCTCATCCTCGGTCCATCTGAGATCGCTGAGATGTGTATTCATTTGGACATTTGGACAAAATTGTTGCCCATTCATCAGTTTCGATTCTAACAACCTCCTGACAGTCCATGCCTTTGCAATCTCTATTGTCCAGTGTGCCAAATCCTGTCAAGCTACATTGTCTTCTGACCAGATGGCATGTATTGGACTTTTCATGGTGGAATACATTGCTTCAGCACCATTTGTTTCCCTCACAGCATCATCTTCTGGATCAATAGGTGCACCTGAAAACAGTCACATTTCTTAGTAACACCAATCAAAATGTGAATGAAATTCTAATGTAGCTGTGACTAGAAGCGGAAATCCAATTTTAGCATTCATCACAATTCACCAACACACACTGTTTTTCATCTTGGCCCTATGAGACTCATCAAAAATCCCACAACGCGAAGATGAGCGTAACTGTTGGCCATTGCTTACTGGTTTCACTCTCAATGTTAAGATACCATACAAATGAAGGTGGATTATCCATGAACCTTCTTGCCCATCAATTTGAGTGTTCTGATTGTCGTGGGTGCAATTGTGATTTTCCACATCTAAAATATTCTGTAGTTTGAAATTGGCGCCATATGTCATCTTGACTAGGCCACCATTGAATGTCACTGCAACTCTCGGCACGTCAGCAAAAAACATTTCCGTCCGGGGGGAATGGCTTCATCAGAGTGGACGCACTATGTCAGACCTGTCAGAGAAATCCCGGTGGCGGATTACTCCGCGCCCTGCATCAATACCACGCGTCGCAATGCGTATCACCATCCGATTGCCGTTTTGCCGTTTCTTCTCGCGCTGTCGGTCTATACGGAAAACACACTCTATCTTTCCCATCTTTTGATCTCACTCGCTCTTTCTACGATTTCGTGAATCTACGCAATTGCGTGGATCCTCACAGCCGGGTAGTATCATATCTTCTCACCCTCATCCTACGCTCCTCGAGCCAGGTTGACTCTTGATCATGGCACGGAGAGATAGAGAGGGATGACTTTACTTCGTGTTCTTAGGTGATGGTAGAGGAGATGGGACAAATCATCATGAGAAACTGGGACTTAAGTGATTTTAGTGTGCGAGTCAATGTACCATCCTCGATACGGCAGGTACGAGTCCCGATCCGGAGTGTAACAATACTGATATGAGGTCTTCCCAATCCAATCAGGCAAGTCGGACCCCAAATTTGTCATATCCACTCGTATCCTCCACATCGTTCTCATCTTCATCGCACATCTCTCTCTTTCTCATCCACATCTCAACTATCATCGCAGAACACAAAGTTAAGTCATCCCTCTCTATCTCTCCATGGCATGATCATGAGTTGACACCGAGTACAGCATACACAGAGTACAGCATACACCGAGTACAGCATACACCGAGTACAGCATTCACCGAGTACAGCATACACTGAGTATAGCACTCAAAGATTGTGTGTCATCCCTTCATTCTCATGAGTACGAGTTGACCCCTGAATGTAGCTTCAGCTTCCGGCGTGCGTCCACACACGATCGACCGCCATCAGCCAGCTCTCCATGAGAGCTCAAAGGTAAAGTCACCTTGTCACATTCCCACAGTTGCGAGTTAACTAACTGATGAAATACAGTCTCTGCACCCGGCGCGCCGTCCATCGACCGCCTGCAAGTACTTGTCCAATCTCGCTCGATCACGGCATCCAAGTCTATATCCAAACTCGCGGATTATGGCCTCCAAGTGCATCTCTCAACTCGCTCGATCACGGCCTCCAAGTACATCTTAAATGTGCGACGGCTGGTGTACGGAGATACAGGGGTCACGGAGGTGGACGTTTACTCGATCGTCATCATCAGGCGCACCTTGAAGTGCTGACAATCACCGTGTGCTGCCAGTCCAGATATACCGTGTGTAGATCGGTAGCATAGATACACAGATCAGAATATAAACTGAATGCATAAGTTTTGAAAATCATTGAACGATAAGTAGTAGCTATGATTTCCAGGCTCACCAGCAGCATTCCCAAAGAAGCGGCGGCCGGAGAAAGGCAGAAACATTGCCAGGCATTGTGTAAACGGCTTCAGCATAACTGCGAAGCGTGTAACACACGTGTCGTTCTGATGTGCGTATACGTCAGCAAAAAGTGAAGGAGGTATGTGTGCAACGTGACCTGTCGCCTGGGCGACGCGTAGCGTGTAATTCTCCGTCCGAGGGTACGAGGTTCCGTCAGAGGGGTCAGAGCCGTCCGGAACACCCGGGTGTTTCTGATGGAAACTAGGGTCGTTGCTGATGCATCATGATCACCTGGATTGGTTCAAGAATTGGAGTAAATGCTGGATGCCCTAGAGGCGGAGTTGTCTGGATCTCTAAATGGCTGTGGGGAACTGAATTTAGTCTGTGCAATGGATACCACTCTCATTATTCACCAGTAAGACTGGGATAGTCATTCTGTGCCATATTCACTCATTTGCCAAGGGAATTCAGCTACTTCTTTAACAGTGGTGACCTCACAACCACCTTCTCAGTCAGCAATTTGTATATAATGGTCTCTGCCACTGAGGTAAACACTTTTTTGAGGCCTGTTTCATCTGCCACCAGCTCTTCTGGCATATCTGAATCCCAAACCCATCTACTCAAAATGAACCATATGTCTCAAACCTGGTGTGCCAGACACTATGTTCCTGGTTGGCCTGGAATTGAATACTTGTTGCCAGGAAGCCAGTCATTTATTGATTGGCAAATCGGATATGCTTTCAGAAGCTAAACCACCTCATCCCAACATGCACATTCAAACTCATTCTGGCTCATATTGCGCACTCGGCAAAATACAGTACAGGTAATATCTGGATTGAGAACCTCCTCCCCATTAACTTGCTCTCAAACCTTCTTTGCATGATGGCCAGTGTTCTTTTCACCCTTGATTATCTTATTCAGATGTTGTGAGTTAAGTGGGGCAGATGGGCTCATACTCTGGTGCTTTTGAAATTCATCCCATTGTTAGATATTTCACAGACAACCATTTGGACCCAATAGATATGTGAGGAATATAATGAATTCCATTCTCTCAATCAGAACTTACCTTATTACTAAATCCAATCTCCTTCCCACCAGCATCCTCCTCCTGCACTCCTTTGTTCTCGTCAGATTCATCCGAAATCTAAGTTTATAGACTAACTGTCGGGCATATTATTCCCTAAGACCGCTGTGGTGGGAAAATCCATTTCTCACCACCACCACCACCACCACTCAACTTGGCAGAGGACTGAGCTACGGCGGGTGTACGAGGATACAGGGATGAGGGAGATGGACTGGGCGACGTGGGCGTACGGAGATTCAGGGGTAACAGAGATGGGCAGCGTGACGAGGAGTATATACTCAGGAGACCCCGGGGTCGATAGATCACATCTTGTACCACAACTCATCTCATCTTGTATCATCTTATAATACAACGAATTACACACTCTATCATTCCCATCTTTTGTTCTCACTCGCTCTTTCTGAGACTTCGTGGATCATCATAGCCAGGTTGTATCATATCTTCTCACCCTCTGCCTAGGCTCCGCAAACCAGAACGGCTCTTTCTCACAAATTCTGTTTGGAATGCCACGAGAGGTGCGGCGGAGTGTTAATGATGGGCTCTCTGCCTTCTAGCTCCGCCGCATCACCGCAACACTAGCAGGGATTACCGTGGCCCGCCTAATTCTGTACCCCACAATATTCTTCCCTGTAGCTGCCTTCATTTCTACCAATGGTAGTTTCAAATTGTGTCCCAGTTCCAACTTGAAGACATTAGAAAGGTAACTGTTGTATGAAATCTACCCATATATGGGGTTATTCATCATTTGCCTGGGTGGGTATAATTCCACATGCTGTTGATGAATTTCTTCCTGTGTGAAAGAGCATTTGTATATGGAAGTTAGAATGAATGACTCTGTCAGACAACAATCATTGTTGATGAAATCTATCCACTCCTCCAAGTGCCTCACCTCTGTAAATGAGGCTTGGAGTTGCTTGGCAGATGTATTGTCATTATCCCAGTTCGGCACCCAATGTATTTCAACCTTGATGTTGTATCAGGACACTGTGGGAGGTTACCTATCACCATGTTCCCCATGCACTCTCGCAAATGCATTGCTAGTTGCTTTATGCCTCGCTGACCCTTGTACCTCCCGTTCACAACAATCGTTGCACATATCTTCGACAAATCGCACTCCACTGGCACTGAATCGATTGAGCATTATCACAATTTTCTATAATCAGCCTGTTTTCGAATGTCCCCAGGGAATCTTCAACTACCCTCACCCAGTGCAGGTGTTCATCTCGAAGCTGATTCGATCGGTTCTGAGTCCAGACACTTTGCCGCTGCTCATTTTCCCGAAATTGAGCCACCAACAGATTCTTCCATATATTTAAGTTAGTAATGTTGTGCGGCACCATCCATTTGGCAAATTGCTTCAAGGCGAATTTGGTTTCCCCATGCTGATTGGGGCTTTGCATTTGGCACTTCCCAAGTCTGACGAATTGTCACTGCGGGTATCTGTATTGTATTTATTATATAACAGTTCCCACAATGGGGGCTAATCGGAAGTCACAGCAACATCTATTCTGTGCAGTTCTGTTGCCAGCTGGAATGTTTTCTGTAGGGGTATTAGGGGAGGTCTCATCAGTGAGCCAGAAAGATGTCCCGGTGGAGTTGACGTTGAAGATGACTGCTGAATGACTGGATTGGTTTCACCTGGTGCTGGATGCACTCAAGGTGAACCTGGAGATAACAGCCCATGTGTTGAGAACTGTGGAGGGAGGAACATTTGAGGTCCACGATAACAGCCCTGTCAGAAACCATATGCTTGCCACAATGGCCCATTACTGTGCCATCCTTGCAGTGCAATGCAGCTTGACTGTGAACTTTGTGTCATGTTCCCAGCGGAAGTGTGGTACAACAGGGGCGCACCTGCAAATGGTGGCAGCAAAGGTGCACAACCATACCCCAGCGGTGGGTGAAATTGATGCAAGGATTGTCCAAATTGAGTCTCCTTGCTTGGTGTATTTCGAGCACTACTGTCTGATGATCCAGACATGTCGTCTCTACATTGTTGCAAGGCACCGAGACCACCTATTGGATCTGTATTGATTGTCTTCAGCAGAAATTCATTTGTCAACATTGAATATAACGAAAAGCTGCTAGTACACAATAATATATCCAAATCCTGATTTTTAATTATCTGCTGAATAGTTGAGTATATTGAAGGTAGCAGTGACATTCAGTGGAATAATGGCCTCTGATATCACTCTATTGGTCACAAACTGAGGGGTTTCACTGCACCTTTGATTCATGAAACCTGACTGAGAAAAAGCAACCATAAATACAAAATTCCTATCTTTCTTTATTGTATGGTTGAATTGGTATACCAGGTTCGTGGATTGATGCTCACCTTTGTTCAGTTCATGACTGTGAAGGTCTTAGAAGGGATATGCTACAATATCTCTAGAAACCCAACAAGAACAATATCAAGTTTCAAGGTTAGGATGGCTATGGATGCTACATACACAATGTAGGTGTATGACCAGCAACTTCATTCAATAAGAAGCCTGGGAGTTGTGTAGCAACAGTGATTACTTCTGATTGAGCTCATGGTGTAAACTTTGTTGTCTACTAGAATCCACCCACTGGTCAAGGATCATGGATGGAGAAAACATCCTTCAAGCCAATCAGTTATCAATGATCAATGGAGCGGGCTTTCAGCTAGCTAGAATACTTACCCGCCCGTAGTATCAAGACCATCTATCCTTATTATCCGAAGCTCCTGGCTCGAACTTAGGTATGGACAGCACCACGCTCCAGTCATGTTGTATAACATAGGACCGATTGTGATGATTGTAGCAACACCTGATGAACTGTATTAAAAGTTGAACCCTGTGATGACAACAGGAACCTTCTCCTCACTGCTAATGAATATCTGTAGATGATGTGCAGCATGATTGTGTGGGACTTGATAGATATCATTATAGTTAATGAAGAAAACGGATGGTAAGGGGACTATGTTTTAACACGAGTCTGATCCATGTGAGTGGTAAGATGCGGCTGTGAAAGTGATATGCTAACCTGAGTTAGCTCACTGTCAAATATTTATCCCTGGTGCTCTTGTGCAGGATCAGGCCATACCCACTAAAGCATCATTGAGATTCATCAGAATACTGATCATTTCTCAATTATGGTTGACACTTGCCAGACACATCCAAAATACGTGATCTGCAAAAAGTGATTATTCCACCAAAACCAACTCGTGGCTAACAATCGACAATGTCACCCAATCTTGTTGCATGAAGGGTGGTTACCTGACCGGATTGTACCACCTGCACGCTGGAACCACTCTGAGCCATCATGGTTTTACTAAAGTAGGAGCACCTGAATGGCCATCCGCAAGCTGTTAACTAATAATCTACTTATAGACAATGTACCTAACACACCATCGCCAGAAGATACTGCCGACAATGAACCTGTAGACCTGTAGAACTCTGATCTCACCTGTAACCATGGTCCAACAAGGACAATGGCTCATTAGGAGGCAGTTGGAGTGCAAAATGTGGAGGGCCAAGTGCATGGCAAAGTAACTGCATTATGCAACAAGCATTGAATGTACTCAGAATAATGAATTACATGGCATCCATATCTGTCTGCATACAACATTCAACAGAGGCAATCGATTAGCGAGCAAATGAATCCGTTGATCAATTAATATTTGAGGCGTGGATTGGACAACTTCAACATTGAATAATTCCATTTGGCCAATACCCGATTCAATCTCCTCTCAGTACTCAATATCGGGCTTGGTGATGATCATTGGATTGAAGATGATTCAGATAATTCCGGAACATTATGCTACCGGCAGGGTTTTAAATGTATCCAGTTACAGTTTGCACATTTCCTGTTTCAGACACATCTCAATTTCGAACCAGTGTGCCGTGCTCACTCTAAGCGTTGTCAAATCTACTGTGAGATCAGCTTGAGCAATTGGTCCTAGGATACAGAGAATTATGTGCCTCCAAGAGCAATGATTGTGCCGGTCATTTGTGGATCCAATATGACTCACATCACCTATTTTTCACACAATCAGCATGCCTTGACATGCTGTCTCACCATTGGTATCATTTGACAACATATACACTGTACACCTATGCAGCCTGCCTGGGTTCTGCCCAGGCTAATCCCATGTCCCCAGAACAGTACCAAGAACAGTGGTAATGCATGGCATAATACAGTTTGAACTGGGCTGTCTTAACTTAGGTATCGTGATATAACTGGTCCTGGCTTGAGTTGAGATTGTACAGATGCATTACAGAGACAATGTTACCCTCTGTTGGCTGGCTGGGTCGGGGATTATCTGGAACAAGTGAAGGTTGCTCAAGTCATGCATGGCTCTTGCCAAATGTATGAAATTGTTAAATGCACCCTGATGTGACATTCAGCCTTTCGACTGCTCAGTTGATCAAGAGGTCAACATAGTCACTCAGAGTCACTGGAGGGCATGAATATTGGTGCTCTGCACACTCTAGGTGTTCACCCAATCAACAACCAGTTCTGGCAACACCCTCTCTGCAATGACTATGTGCTTTGACAGCCAGATGAATTGCATTAGCAGCTCCTGGAATTGGTTAAGGACTTATTGAACTACCTGCTCAAATACCTGGAGGTTCGAAATGTCAACAATCAATTTTACACTCGATTAATATCTGTAGCATGATATCTGGACCTCCAGCACATCTCTGAACCATTGCATCATTTGAGAAGCACCTACTGGCGAGGTAAAATGATCCATGGAATGATCAGTATACTAGCTGGGATTTGTGCTCGGATCATTGTCTGCTGCAAAGATAACGGAACCACTGCGGCAGCTGCAGCCTCTTATGAAATGGTATTCGATGCAGTCCGGACATTATGTAAATTCTCACTACTTATTAGCCAACAGAATTACTTTGATTTAGCCCACAATGCAGCAGACTATGCACTGTTGCAATACTACCAGAAGAAGGGTATTTTTTGAAAAAAGAAAATGTTGCAGTCTGAGATGGTCAAAATAGCTGACTAATTTCAAAAGGAATCCCATCAGTTATGAGAACAAAAGATTCATATGATTCATGCTGCGATGGTTGTCCTGGTGTATGGCGCAGAAATGGCTACCACAACACAACATACGCAATGTCAGGTGTACCTGAATTGAGTCCAACAAGGGGTAACTGATGAATCAAATGCTGAATGTCAGATTGCAATATTGTGATTGGAGTACAATGTCCATGTGGTGACACGTGCTAAATCGATGCATTTCGATACAGTATTCCAATATCGAGAAGGACAACTGTTGCACGAATTCTGGGCTAAGGCAATTCATCCCAGATGTGTATTCACCAAAACAATTGGCACTGTGCAACCTGCTGCCGGAGATGGGGCTTACAAGTGGTAAACTTGACTGCTGACAATTTCGTACACTTCCAGATCCACCTATTCATTGCTGAGACTGAACCCACCACCTGGAGCTTAGCTGGTATGAAGCGCTTTACAAGCCAGGTTGAGAGAGAGAATTTTGCCCTCAGCTGAAGTGACCGGAACAGGTTTAGGAAGGAATGATCTGACTGCTTGCTCAAGTTCAAAGCTTGGCAGGAAAAAATCAGCATTTAAGAGCTGAAGAAAAGAATCCAACAATAAGTAAAATATTTCAGATATCCACAGATGCATCTTCTAAACCATCTCTCAGAGTTCATTCAGTGAATAGGTTCTACTGACAATTTTACCACCGATCCGGTGGAATAGCTTCATTTTGCCAACATGAAAGGGACATATTGATCAAGCTACCAAGTCAGTAATGTTTGACAGATGGTAAATCATACTGCCCAGTGTACCGGTCTTAATTTTTTGGAAGACACACTGTCATATCTTGTACATCAAGCCTGGTATGATATTGACTCTGCTAAGGTTGTCAACATGAAATGCGCTACTGATAAATGGCGAAGTACAGGCAGTGCTCATCATTTATGGCTCCTGTATTGTCAAGAGCAGCTGTTTTTCCGCCAGGGATAACAACCGGTATATCATTTGAGAAACATGCATGTCCGCAGTATGTGGCGATGTATCTAAATAACCCAATGCAGATATTCATCAGTAAATATTGGAATTCCCAACTTTGGACGGCTATTCCGCCCACAAATTGAAGACTACTGGCGATGCACAGATTGTGAATTGGTGCTTAGATATGATCAGAATGTACTCATAGACAGTACATTAATTAAACTTCAGAAAGGGCTGTTGTATTATGTTCAACAATTTCACAACACTACTTTAATTGAGTATCGGTGACCTTATTGGGAGGTAGAATATATCAATGCCAACCAAGGGATTATACCGGAAGCTCATAACACCTGGGCCAGTATATACAAGGCGAAGAGAATCACCTTGATTTCAGCTTCCAATGATGAAATGTTTCTATTCCTGCATGATATTGTGGCTGGACTGCATCCAAGCATATCGGCCAATTTTAGGAATGCCTCCTCACAGGAAAAACACTATCTACCTTTTCCAACCAGTGCAACTAGACTGAACAACAGGTTTTACATCATCAAGCTGAAGAATGTGTGCTGGAGATTCCAACAAAGTAGAATGATCTGCACTGTGTGCCTGATTGCGTTGACAAATTCATATGGGTTGTCAGACAGACTGATACGATGCATGATATACCCGTTGGAGGAATAGATGCACCGGCGCAGAAGGAGCGAGAGAATTCTGCAATGGGCGGCATCAATGGTCTATGGCTAGGGACTAATTATATAGATTCAGATACCGACTGGACTATATATTGAGTAGAGTGCCTGATTCAGGTGTATAGCTGTAAGATGGTATATAACACAGTACTATTCTATATAAACATATAGTATCTCTCCCACAGACTCTGGCCCCAGGTTCGAGGTGCCCTGGAAGTGACTTGAAGACAAGTGTTGTGGTCCTAGCTGCTCCGAAATTTGTGCAACCTAGAGGCTAGTTTCTATACTATTCTGAAGACAGCATCATGCTCTTTAGAATATTCCTGTGTTTCGTTCTGCTACAGCAGATGCATTGAAGTGCATCTGACAGTACTCTCAGAGCACCTGAGAGTACATTGCATTGAATGCGGCATATCTGGGAGCATCTGGGAGCATCTGGGAGCATCGGGAAGGATTGGTGTGGCTGTTCAGAATTGCTCAGTTGTTAAGTTATGACTTCTGAAATGTTTTACATTTTGCTGAGGTAGATTATATGGCACATGGAGTAGAATTGCCAGTATTGTTTCAGGGAATGACATCAGGAAAATGTAAAATGGTCTAGAATCCGCATGCTAATATCTCAGACACTCCAGCCAACCTCACTGGCACTTGTAAGTAATTCCAGACTCTCCCAGGTCTCCCTGGAACTAACCCATGTGCTGTCAGATGCTGCAGGAACAGTCTCGGGTATACTAGAAAGCCCCTGCAGCAATGGAGGTCCGTTCAAGATGCTATGTTATTGGACTTATTGGGTAAACTTTTGGAGCAGCTGAGACCTCTGTGTAGCTCTGCAGGAGTCTGTACACCTGGTGAAGTATTCTCACAGTAGTGATTCTTAGTGTCCCATAACCATCATCCATTTCATCTTTGTTACAGTCACAAGGTGACGTTCTACATATTAATATATGATGTTGTATTGATCTAGTTCTACCAATATAGTCTGACATGATCAATCCGGCTCCAAAGGGTACACAAGAACAATCAATATTGAACCTTCCGACCCCGATTGCATGGATTTAGAGATTACCTGGCAGGTTGCAACAGTGCAGGCACGGAGACACTCTCGGATGGAGGCAGTGATTCATTGGAACCAGTTGAGGCACTTGGAGGCTGAGATTGAGTGAATGGAGAGATGCACTTGCATGCAGTAATCGAGCAAGCTTAGACATGGACTTGGATACCATGATCATGTGACGTCTCAGGCCGTGTTAGTGCATGTATGGCAATACACTTTGAGACTGCGACTGACTGAACTGAAGGATTCCCTTCGAGACAAGGATTGAATAACATCGCAGATGCACTTCGATGCAGTCATCCCGCTAGGAAGGTGAAGTACTTTGGGGTAATGTTCATGCGAACCAGGAGCGTCAAGTGAAGCGAATATAGTGACGTACTTGGTGGCCGTGATTATGCAAACTCAATGATGCTCTGGGAGGTGGCGATCACGTGGACTCAGAGACACAATGGGAGGGAGTAAACAAGGATGTTTGCAGATACGCTCAGTGGTGATGATTATGTGAACATGATGGCTGCAATTGTGCGACCAATGTAGTTCACATCAAAGACAAAATAGTGCGATATCTCGGGCATACTTGGAGGCAGCATCAATCAAATTTAGAGATGTACTCAGTCCAAGACAATCTAGTAGAGGTGTTCAATCTGGAGATGGTAGACTAGAAGGGAGACACAATGGGAACTGAGACTCTATTGAATAGTAAACTTGAAATCATGGAAATGTAGAGTGTAGGGTACAAGATGGTCTACCAAGAGATAAGAGGTGAGAGATGTGATATGTGAGATACGAGATGAGAAAGGAGAGCTGAGAGATGAGAGACTGACTGGAAGCAGGAGACAGTCAATCCTGATTGTCCAAATCCCCTCATATCCACCATACTCTTTTCCATTTTCATCTGCTATCTCTCTTTCTCATCCACCGCTCTGCTATAATCACAGAATACAAAGCTAAGACATCCTTTTCTGTATTTCCATTCCATGATCATGAGTTACTGCGAAGGAAGCTTACACCCAACATTGACTGCCTCACAGCTGGTCTCCCTTCTTTCACACCACTACAAGTTGGCCACCAAGTGTACATTCAGCTCCCACCATGCCTCCATACAAATCAATCACACCCAGCCAGCCCTCCATTAGCATTCCAATATAAAGTCAACTTTTCTCATTCCAATGGTTAGAAGTTAACTGATGATTGAACAGAGTCTCAGAACCAATGAAGACTCATAAACAATTGCCCACAGGCTGATTGCTGCCAGATCAATTGCTACCAGATCAATTGCTACCAGATTGATTGCTACCAGATTGATTGCTACCAGATTGATTGCTACAAGATGAACAACCTCCAACCACCCCTGCAACGTTGTTCGAGTATAGCCTCGAAATGAGTATTTGATCTCAATTCATTATGGCCTTTGAATTCATCTCTAACATTCACACAATGTATTTCTGATATCAGGAGCCTGTGGGAGTATGTAGAAGTTGTTGGACTGGGAATCCCCAGATGGTCCAATCAATAAGTTGACTGCACCAACATTGTGGTCTTTAGGCGCACCAGGGAGCATGTGCGCCAAATTCTGGAGTTGACAAAATACATGCAGTCACTCCGCAGGTGTACTTGGCAGTATTAGCAACAAATCTGTAGGGATTCAGCAGAACCAGTGACAATCTCTAGTGAACCTGAAAATGCAGGAGACATGCTTCGGAGTACCTTAGAATGCTGGTGACAAGTTTGTGAGTTCAATTCCTGATGGTGCACCTGGAAATCATAGTTACTAATTGTCATCACACTATTTGAAAACTAATCAATTTAGTTTGTATTCACATCGATGGATCTATGTATTGTTGTATGAATATGTCGATATGCGATATATCTGAACTGGCTACAGAAGGTGCATGCGAGCAATTGGAGGTGCACCTGATGTTTCTGATCAACTGATCATAGAGATGTACTTGGAAGCTGTGATCAAGCCAGCATGAAAATGCATGTGGAAGCTGTGATTGAGTGAACACTGAGATACACTTGGAGACTGCAGATGTGTGAATGCAAAATACTCTTCAAGCCAGAGGCTGAAATGAAGTGAACTCACAGTTTCTCTCGAAGGCTGTGATTGAGTGATGTTGGAGACTCATTTCGAGGGAATGATCAAATGACAATGCAAAGCACTTGGAGGAGGTTTAACTGGAGGTTGTTTATCACGAGGCAGTTCATCTGGACACAATCAATCCAGACGAAGTTGATCGAGTGGCATGCGAGGAGCTATGACTCTGGTCATAAGATATTTAACTCACCACTCTGGGAATGTGACAAGTTGAATTGGGCTTTGAGCTCACATGGAGAGCTCGCTTGTGGCAGTCAATGTGAAGGGAAGCATGCTGGAGGCAGAATCAATATTCTGGGGTCAAATCATCAACATGACAAATCTGGGAAGGCAGATATTCTTGGGTGGATGCTGTACTTGGAATATACTAAACTCGGTGAATACCATACTTGGTGCATGCTGTACTGGGTGTACCGGGTGTAAGCTGTACTGGGTGTATGTTGTATTTGGTGAATGGTGCACTCAGTGTATACTGTGCTTGAAGTATGCTGAACTTGCTGTATGCTGTACATGGTGCATATAGTACTCACAGGTGACTTATGATGATGGTGCAGAGACACAGCGAGAGATGACTAAACTTTGTGTTCTGCGATAGTGATCAAGTGTAGTCAAGCAACAGTGATTGTGGGATGAAAATGAAGCCATTGGGATAATTTGAGGGATGTGGGAAATCATGGGTAGCAATTGCCTCATTGAGTATAGAATACCTCTGATCAGCATTCTTACCTGCTGCATCAGGTGTTGTACCGGCCATATGACGAATTGGAAATTGACCTGCCCACAATATTCTCTCAATTTACAGTTTTTCAAAATGATTTACGAATATATTTCATCTGTCGCTATCTTGTTCTCAACTTCACCATTACCTGAGAACACAATTTTAAGTCATCCCGCTCTATCTTTCCATGCCATCATTATGTTTTAACACCAAGTGCAGCATACCCCAAGTACATCGTACAACAAGTACTGTGTGCACCAGGTAAAGTGTACACCGAGAATGGTGTATACAAAGAACAGCTTACACCAAGAATACTGTACTCTGAGTACAGCGTACACCAAGTACAGCGTACACCTAGTACAGCATACACCAAGTACAGCATACACCAAGTATGGCGTACACCGAGTACAGTGTCCACCGACTTCAGTGTACATTGATTTCAGGGTACAATGAGTTCAGCATGAATACAAGATTTCCAGTCTCCCCCTTCAACCCAGTCTCTCATATCACATTTCTCAGTGCACAGTATTGTCAAACTCACATTTTTACATACCCACAATTACAAGTTAACCAATGAATACAGACTCACCTGCTGTTGCGCGTCCTAAACAATTTGGTGCCTCGAGATCAACCACTGTCAGATTGCCTATCGGTACGTTGACCACCTCCGGAAGAACCACTGCTGGATACTCCTCGACTTTTGCCTGATCGCTGCCCCTAAGTGCATCTCTGCATACACTCAATCTTGGCCTCCAAGTGTATCTCTAAGTTTATAAGATTATGGCCTCCAAGAGCATCACTCAGTCCACTGTGCTGTGATGAACCTGTTGAGACAATTGATTGACTCTAAGTCTAAGATAATACCTAGCCCAAATAGTAGCTGCAAGCCTTAACCCAAAGCTATGTGATAATGTACTCTACAAAAACTCAGTCTAACACTGCTTCAGGGCATTACCACATCCCCAAATCACTAAGCAATAGACAATAGAGATATAAAGAAAACTCAAGACCAAAGTCTGATCATGCCATGTCCTGAGCTCTTCCCAACAAACTCCTGTTCATGCCGTTGGGCCCATGAATGATTGGTCGATTCCTCAGCCTGGTGGTCAGTAGTGTTGTCGCCTTCAGCTGTCGTCACTGCCAGTCAACTGCTCCCCCAATGGTGATACACAGTCCAGCTGGCACCTCAACGTTTCATATACACAGCCTCTCGATCCCAATCATGACTTGTGCTGTCGTTGTCACAATTGAATAAACTCCAATTTCATACTGTGGACAACCTCTGGACAAACACACCGGAATATCATATATTCCCTATTCAACACAAGTCCTGATAACCTGTTGTACAGTGGTAGATAGGTATGTATGTATGCGAAGGATTGTCTGGATTGGTGTCAACATTCAAGATGCTACTCTATAGTGATGTTGACTTCTGCGGGAAAAATAAAGTAGAAGTGTTGACGATTGTTCCTCATTTAAAAGTTAGGGCTCATAGTCTGTGGTAGAGTGGCCAATGCTTACGTAGTCAAGTATGTGTTGATGTCAGTATTGAAATTGATGTTGCTTCTCCATAGCTGTAATGTGAACTGGAGAAACTTCTCCAAGGTCAATCATCCATCTTGTCTTGCCCGTGGAAACTGATTCCTGTAGAGCATGGATCCCTGTATGTAGCATGCCATGTGCAAGCATGAGATTGTTATCATTGAAGGTATAGGGTTGAAGGTACACACTGCACTGCTGTTAATAATCCTTCCTTTCATTCACACTAGCAGAGTCAACAGACTTCATGGATTCATCACCACATTTTACATCACCGGTCTCTGCAGTTGCCCAAATCACATACCCAGCGCGTTCCTCTGGTGGGCCAACAGCATCAATCAACTGGGGTTGAATGTGTCTGCCAACATCTCCCAAGTATCCGTGATCAATTTCCCACCCACTTCTCATAGACTATGCAAATCACATACTGAATGTAAATCTCTCCTTGACTGGCCACTGATCGACCTCATATTGACTGAAACTGATTCTGCACTTCCACCAAGGACTCCATGCCCATCCTCAACATGTCCAGTCAATGTGTCGTTCAGTTGCCTTGATTTAATATATCCGTAAAACTCAATACTGTGAGCAAATCAGCCATTGCAGACCTCTCAGCAGTTGAGTGTAAGATATTGTCGAAAGGAGGAATCGTTTGCACTGTTGAATTGTCATCTTGAGTCCGTAGGTTGTGCTCATCAAGGACATATTTGCAACGCATCTGAGACCCTGCAGCATTGTTGGAAAGATGATTGAAGATTTTGCTGGTCCTGCTCAGCAGTTGTCAAAAATAGTGTCTGGAATATTGTCATACCCAGGCTGATCATCAGCTTTGATAACCCTGTCAAGAAGATTAATTGATTGAGTATAACTCTAAGATGACACATAGTTTATATCATAGCTGCCAGCCCTAATACAATGCCATGAGGTGACATACTCTACAAGGACCAAGTCTAACACACTCCATCTTGGGCTCTAAATGCATCTCCAAACTCACTTGATCACAGCCTGTAAGTGCATCTCCAAACTCACTCAATGACAGCCTCCATGTGCATCTCTATGTTCACTCAATCACCATCTTCAGGTGCACATCACATTGCTCTCACCCCTTGCTTGCAGCCAGCCCTGATGAACCGTGCATAGTTGGATAGCTGTAGAGATATGAGGATGTACAGATACATGGATGAGAATACAAATGGAATAAATGAGTTTTGAAAATCATCGAATGATAAGTACTAACTATGATTTCTGGGTGCACCAGTAGCATTCAAAAATAACTTGTCATTTTTCCCAAACAGCTCTACAGCCTGTTAGGATGCATCTATACTTCTCACCGGTATTCCCTGGTGCTACGCTTGTTGCCTCCAGGCTTCCAGTGACGATGCTGTTTTGTCCCCAGCACTGTCAGGTCCACCTGGAGGCCACTGCCCCGGTGCAGTCAGTGGTGGCATTTGACTACCCTGCAATTCTGGTCCAACAACTTTAATACACTCCCAGAGGCTTCAAGGGACTAAAATACATTTTGCTGATGAATATCAGTATGCTTTGTCAAGGAACCAAATTTTGGTATACAGTATGGAGTTACACTATAGCCAATACACTAAACTTAATATTACCAGTACCTGATTTATTTGAAGAGTATTATAAAGTATTAATAATTTTATCCCGCCACAACTTCTGCTGACCTCTGCCAGCCCCCAGGGGTCTATAATCAACATATGATAGCTTTACAGAAAAATGTGCCATGGTTTTCATATACTACTCCAATGATTTGACTACTACTAAAATTATCTGACTATTACACCATTGAATCACATAAGCAGAAAACATTTCTGGCTGGGCGGAATGGCTACTTTAGAGTGGACATGCTCCGTCCCAGTCGTCAGGGACACCCCGCTGGCGAATTGCTTCACGCCCGGCATCAATGCCACGGGTTGTGTGGAGTATTGGCCTCTGATCACCGTTTTGCCGTTTCTTCTGGCTCGGTCGGTCTTCTATTGTGAACAAACACTCTGGCATTATGGCCAACTGTAACCATACGTCAGAATGGGTTCATTGGGTACACTCTTGCATTGAGATTGCAATGCAATGGGTGATGCTGCGGAAATCTCTCCTCGCGTTTTTTCTACATTAAGCTTGAGGGGCATAGCAAGGTGAGAAGATATGATACTACCTGGCCGTGAGGATCCTTGAAATCTCGCAAAGAGTGAGTGGGACCAAAAGTTGGGATAGATTGAGTGTGTATTTTTTGTTGTATGACAAGATGAGATGAAAATGAGATGCGGTCTATCTACCCCGGGGTCTCCCGAATATATACTCCGCGTCGCTCATTCCACCTCTGTTACCGCTGTATCTTTGTACACCCACAGTCGCGAGTTGAGGATATACTTGGTGGCCGTGTTCGAGCGAGTTTGGACATGCACTTGGACGCCGAGATCGAGTGAACCCAGAGATGCACTCTGAGGCTGTGACCGAGCGTGTTTGGAGATACACATGCAGGCTAAGATCGAATGAGATTGGAGGAGTACTTGGAGGTGGTCGATTTGGAAGAAAGCGCGATGGCAGCTGAGACTCTCTTCATTGGTTAACTTGAACTTGTGTGAATGTAGAGAGTTGAGTACAACATCCGCAGAGAGATAAGAAACTGGCTGGGCGCGGGAGACTTTCGATCGTGGGATGATGCTGTACTCGGAGTTGAGTCATGATTATGGCATGGAGCGATAGAGTGGGATGTCTTAACTTCGTGTTCTTAGGTGACGGTAGAGTTGAGCACAAGAAAGAGACAGCTCAGAGGAGATGCGGGAAATCATCATGAGAAGCTGGGACTTAGAGGATTTTGTGTGCGATAAATTGACTGTCCCCGATACGGCAGGTATGAGTCCCGATCCGGCGGGTAATAACACCGATATGAGGTCTTCTGAACCAAATCAGGCAAGTCGTACCCCGGATTTCTCAGGTCCGCTCGTATCCTCCATATCGTTCTCATCCTCATCCCCCATCTGTCTCTTTCTCGTCCACAACTCTACCATCATTGCAAGAACACATACTTACGTCATCCCTCTCTATCGCTCCATGACATCATCGTGAGTTAACACCGAGTGCACCAAACATGGAGTGCAGCATACAACTAAGATTGTCTGTCGTCCCTTCGTTCTCTCGATTTCGATTTAACCCCTGAATGTAGCTTCCGGCGTACCTCCCTACAGATCGACTGCCACCGGCCAGTTCTCCATAAGAGCTTCAAAGGTAGAGTCACCATGTCACATTCCCACGGTTTCGAGTTAACTAACTGATGAATGGAGTCTCAGCATCTGGCATGCCTCCGTTCGACCGCTTCTAGATCGAGTTCTCCTCTAATCTCCCTCAATCATTGCCTGCTGCAAGTGCATCTCTAAACTCGCTCGATCACAGCTCGGAGTGCATCTCTGAGTTCCCTAAATCTCCGTCTCCAATTGCATCTCCAAACTCACTCGATCACGGCCTCAAAATGCATCTCGACATTCGCTCAATCATGGCCTCCTGGCGCATCTCCAATCTCGATCGATCACGGCCTCCCTGTGCATCTCTGAGTTCACTCAATCTCAGTCTCCAATTGCATCTCCAAACTCGCTAGATCACGGCCTCGGAGTGTATTTCTGAGTTCACTCAATCGTCATCTTCAGGCGAACCTCAAATTGTTGACAATCACTGCGTGCGGCCAGTCCAGATATACCGTGTGTAGATAGGTAGCTATATAGATACATAGATACATAGATGAGAATACAAACTGAATGCATAAGTTTTGAAAATTGTTGAACGAGAAGTAGTAGCTATGATTCAACATCGCCAGGCATTGTGTAAACAGCTTCACCACTGATAACTGCAGCCCCTGCGAAGAGTGTAACACACGTGTCCTTCTGATGCTGCGTAAACGTCACCACACAGTACAGGAGGTAAATATTGAACGCGACCCGTCACCTGGGCGACGGATAGCATGGGAATTTCCGTCAGAGGGTACGAGGTTCCGTCAGAGCCCTCAGAGCCTCCAGAACACCCGGGTGTTTCTGACGGAATCTAGAGTTGTTACTGATGCAACTAATCTGCGTTGACTGTGACACCATAGCTTGTAATGACATCTGGTAAATATACTTCTAGCTGTGAAGAATACATGTTTCGATGATTTGCTGTATTAGGATTCACTTGAGTCAGAGCTCTTATACAGCTAGATATTTCCATTCTTTGAATCATATATATTTTCTGCTTGATTTAGGTATACCCAAATACATTCAGTGATTTTGTTCCTGCTAAGGATGTTAGGCAAATTGAAAACATTTTTTGATATACTAGATTCAGATACAAAATCTACTAAGAGAATGACTGTATATTCCACATATAAAACTACTACCCTTATTTTGGATCTTGTCAAGCTTGTGGTGGGATTCTTAAAATAGTATGCAATTATTACTCCTGTATATTAGAATACTCTAGATTGTATAGAAATTTGTTAATAACCATGTATTATTAGTCAAATCTAGGCAAATAATGATATAATATAGTGCCATTTTAAGGAAAGTATATTACAAAGCTTAATAAAGCGCAGGTCAGAAATGTATGTGAGTCTTTGCCAACTTGTGAATGTGGAAACATTACCTTTCAACATTTGAATTAGAATGAAATGTGTGATGATACAATTTCTTACAACAGTACTGGCTATAAAAATAATATCACCTTAGATGCCATAGTATAAGGTTATGAGTGATAGAATGGAATCAACAGGCAAGAGGTAGTGGGAGTTATGGGAACTAAGTAACTTTCATGACGATATAGTGGTGGTGGTATGAATGTGTATGATAATAAAGTGGTCTGACATATTGCCATGATGTATGATATGGTATGGTATAGCATGGTTATAGTGATCAAAGTGTTATTGGTGGAGTATAAGATTATGGGCAAGAATTTGGATGGTACTTTGGAGTATGGAGAATGGTTTTAGGGGAGCTGATAACCTGTATTTAAACAAAGGATGTTTAGTATTAAAGGATTTCCCTGTCTTCTTACTGTACTTGTTCTCATGTATAACAAAGTAACAGATTACTTTGACAAACAATCTTGACACTCTTGCCTTGTGCATTCATACGAAACTCGAGTCTGAAAATGTTAGAATCTGATACCGCATTCCAGTTTCCAATTTTATGTAAAATAGATTCTGCTGATTGCACCAGAATGAGTCCCATGATGATGAACGTGGTATTGAATGTACCTCTACCCTTCGACAGAGTGCTAGTACTGCTTTAAACCTGGCATTATTTATTGCTGGCTTTAAATACCACCCAACCGCGATTAGAATGATGTTTGCAATAATTGTTATGAATACCAGCTGTGACTTGTCACAATTGTTATCAGCCAGTATCCACATAGCTTGCCATATTCGCATCCAAAAGTATGACAGTAACTGCATATGATGACTAACCTGCCATTATCTGGCTGGAACTCGTTGTGGATTGCCCAAATCAGAACATTTGTACGATTTGGACAGCATGAACTCGATTCCCAATGACCTTGTGGAACCACTCGGACCAGAGATTCAATACTGCCCCAGCAATCCATGCCTGTGGAAACTCAATTGGACAGAACCCCTGAGAGAAGGAGACCAAATGAGCATTGACAACCCTGTGATTACACCACATCTGATTTAGTACTCGGAATTAGGTTTTTGTTGGTTTACAAGCTGTCACTGAGGTAGGCCTTGCAACTGCAACAGATAAAAATATTTGGGTATTCCTTGGACTTGTGGGTACGCTCTAGAAGAAGCAACCACAGGATGATCAGTGGGAGTTCCACTGAGTATTTTCACATCAGCAATATCTGCGCCTTCTGAGATCGAGCAGTAGAATTGGAACTGGTAAATATGCTTCGGTCAATGCACTGTCAGGCTATGTGAAAAGCCAAAGTTGTGTTGGTTTACTGTTGAAGGATGACCAGCACTGGATTTGCGATCTGCTGACAATGCCAAAAGCCAGCATCAGGTTCGAGGGGATTTGTGACTAGTCTGCAGATTGTCAAACGTTGCTACTAAGGGTAGCAGAATACACAGGGCTCGCCGTGAAGATACAGCAGGTTGTGGAACCATTCCACATAGATCATTACACTAGGTTAGGAGATCACTGACTTTATAGTTTGACAATTTCTACCCCTTGGGTGTACAGACACAGACATGGAGTCCACGATACAGGTGTTCGTGGAAACACTTAACCTGCATCAGGAAAATCTATTTTGGCCACTGGGCGTCTATGGATGTGTCTGACAGTTGTCGAACCAGAATCCCAGGGTGGTCAAATCCCGGCAGTTACTGGACTGATGTAGTGGCCTTCCGGTGTACCCGGGAGCGCCTAGGTGCGCCAACTACAAGCCTGGGAGCACCTGGGAGCACCTGCAACAAGCCTGGGAGCACCTGAAAGCATCAGCGACAAGCCTGGGAGCGCTGACCACAAGCCTGGGAGCAGCTAGGAGCGCCGGCAATATGCCTGGGAGCACCAACCACAAGCCTGGGAGCACCGACGAGCCTGGGAGCACGTCAAATCAGTGTAGACCAGCTGGGAGAAACATCATCTTCTTTGCAAATGCTGCTGGTGCGCCTGGAAATCATAGCTACTACTTATTGTTCAACATTTTTTGAAACTCATGTATTTAGATTGTATACTCATCTATGTATTGATGTATCTATCTAGCTACCCATCTACACATGGTATATCTGGACCGGCTGTGGGCTCTGTTTGAGAGGAATTTGAGGTGCATCTGCAGATCACAATCGAGTGGACTCAGAGATACACAGAGAGGCTGTGATCGAGCGAGTCTGGAGATGCACTTGGAGGCCGTACTCAAGCCAGTTTGAAGATGCATTTGCAGGGTATGATTGAGCCAGAGTGGAGGAGTACTTTGACGTGGTCAATCTGGAGGTGGTTGATGGGAGGCCTGCTGGGTACCGAGACTCAATTCATCAGTTAGTTAACTCAAAACTGTGGAAATGTGACGAGGAGACTTTTCCTTTAAAGCACTTATTGAGAACTGGCTGGTGGCGGTCAATCTCTGTAGGGAGGACGGCCGGAGGCTGACGCTACATTCTGGGGTCAACTTGTGCTTGTGAGAACGAAGGGACGGCAGACACTCTTTGGTGTATGGTGTACACAGTATAGGCTGCACTTGCTGTATGCTTCACTCAGTGTAGGTTGCTCTTGGTGTATGCTGCACTTAGTGTTAACTCGTGATCATGGCATGGAGAGATAGAGAGGGATGACTTATCTTTGTGTTCTGCAATGATGCGAGAGTTGTGGATGAGAAACTAGGAGATGGGTGATGAAGATGTGAACGATATGGAGCATACGAGCTGATATGAGTAATCAAGAGTACAACATCCCGGATTGGGTTTAGGGGACCTGGTAGCCGGTGCGGGCAAGCTCCGGATCGCAACTTGTACGGGTTATCTCTGGCATGGTAAATTGACTAGCACACGACATTCTCCAATGTTGTAGATTCTCACAATGATTTCCCCCATCACCTCTCATCACCCTCTTTCTTGTCCTCAACTCTACCATCATGTAAAAACATGAAGTTCGGTTATCACTCTCTGTCTCCTCATGCCAGGATCGTGTGTTAACACTGAGGGCAGCATACACCAAGTACTTCATCGTCGGATGACCAACTGACTTCTACACCGAGCCACTCTCTCATCTTTCGGTGTATGTTGTTGTATTCAACCCCCAACATTCCCACAATTGGAAGTCAACCAATGGATGGAGTCTCAGCTCCTATCGGGCGTCACTTCTGATCTACTATCTCCAAGTACTCCTCTGATCTTGATCGATCATGGCTGGAGGGGGTACCTCCCAACACGCACAAATACGGCCTGCAATTGCCTCTCTGAGTTCACTCGATCTCCGCTGCCAAGTGCATGTCCAAACTGGCTCAATGATGGCCTCCAAGTGCATCTCCAAACTTGCTCAATCACGGCCTCCAAGTGCATCGCTGAGTTCACTCGATCTCGGTCTCCAAGCGCATCTCCCCACTCTTTCGATCCCGGCCTACAACTGCATCTCAGAGTGCATTTCATCTTGGTCTCAAAGTGCATATCCAAACTCACTCGATTGTGGCACCAATGTACATCATTCACGAGTGACAGCACATGTACAGAGATTCGGTGTTTACAGAGGTGGACTGCGCGATGGGGAGTATATATTTGGCAGACCTTGGAGTAGATTGACATCGTCTCATTTTCATCACATCATATCATACAATGAATTTACACACTCTATAATTCCCAGCTTTTGGTCTCACTTGCTCTGTCCGAGATTTCGTGGATCCTCATGGTTGGGAAGTATCATATCTTCTGTCCCTCTTCCTACGCTCTTACAGCGAAAACTGCTCATTCTTACGAATTCCGTTTGGATGTTGTGAGAGGTGGGGTGGAGTGTTGATGCCGGGCTCTCTGCCTTCTGGCTCCATTGTTTCATCACAATGGCCTTCAAGTGGTGCATCTCTAAGTTCTCTCACTGGGCATCTCCAGGTGATTGTCTGATTATGCTTGACTACCAACTGTGGTCAGATTGACTGTATGTATATATATAGTGAGATTTGAATAATGAATGTCATATTATGATGTAGTGAATCTTGTGACTGTAACAAAGACACATATGATATGACGAAATACCTTGAGGTTATCTAAGAACCCCTTCTGTGATTATACGGCACTGAGTCTCGAGCATTGCTACGCAGCAGTCTTGTCTGCACACGAATCCTCTGGCAGAGCTGCACAGCAGTCTCAGCTGCTGTTGAAGTCTCCCACAGACCTGCACAGGGGTCTCAGCTGCTCCAAGATTTGATTATCCTATAAGTCAAATCTCGTAGCATCCAGAATGTATCTCCATAACTGCAGGTGCATTCAGGAATGTCTGAGAATGCTCCTGCAGAGTCTGAGAGCAGATTGCTTTGCACCAGGAGGGCCTAGGAGCATCTGGAAGACCTTGGAAGAACGGTGAGGTCGCCTGGAGTGTCTGGAAGGAATGCATGTGACATCCGGATGGATTTACATTGTGCTGATATCGGTCAATTAAAACTGTCGAAGATGGCGACTTTGGTCACAGTAATTCATGGACCGGTGGCAATCACAACAGATGCACAAGAGTCTGGAGATGCGGTCAGGAACCAATTGATGCAACTCACGAAGGCATTGACCTTGGCAGCTTGAGCAGCTCCGGCTGCTCACCAGAGTCAGGACAACAGAGAACTGAAAGTTCCTGACTCCAATGACCTTTCAGGGTCAAACCACACTCACCTGAGATACTGGATTGATCAGCTTTGAAATGTAGTCCGGTGCAAGCCTTGAAGTATTCCTGACACACTGTTATATATGTGGTATGCAGTCAATTACCTGGAAGGAGTAGCCTTGGGCCAGAGTTGGCAACAGTCTGGAAGGATGTATTGATATGGCTGGGAAACCAACCAGATTCTATTCAACAAGGGGAAGAAGATTTTGGTTGCCCGGAATGACTAGCTATGGCAGGAAGGAAGATCTGTGCGGTCAAGCAGATGACCTGTCAGTTATCTGGGTATGATACTGAGTTTCAGCTTAAAGCTGCCAATCTCAACTGGAACCCTTCAGAGTGTGAAAGTACTTTACAAATGGTATGATAGGAGGAAATGAATGATTCTTTCCGGCATACCAACATGCCCATCCAGTAACCTGCATTCTTCCCATTCGGTCAGAAGGGGGACAATTTGAATATATAATTGCCTGCAGACAAAGCTGCAGGATATTTTGGCGCAGCTTTCACTCTATTCCACAAATCCTTGTTATCACCAACGCTCTGAAAAGACCCAGCACGAGCCCCCATCAGAATATTCACTGGATATACTGGATCTGCCCCTATGGAGCTGAATCCCTGGAGAAGACAGTTGTCCACTGAGGAGAGGGCAAAGATATTTGCCAATGGAAGGTGTTTGTACTGTGGTGGGTTAAACCATCAAGCAGCTGAATGTAATTAAAGGAAACAGGTACAGATAGTCAAGGTGGCAGGAGTAAGGACAAAGACTCGACAGAGATGGGGGACTTCTGAAGGATCAGGCAAAGAGTAGGGCAATCAAAAGAATACTGCTCATCGGTTTGTGGAAACAGTTTTTATTTAATTCGATCAAAACATTTTGGAATTTAATGGCTTACAGTTAGCAAGGTAAATGTTCTTGAACAATCAAAGTAAGTGAAACATTTCAATATTACCTGCTCATTCACCACAAAGATTCAATTGATACAGACACATGTGTTACTCAACTAATGAGCAATTGGCATTGCATTTATGAATCAAAACATTCCTTGCCATCATCTGATCCTTCAATATGAGTTGAACAAAAAATGACAAGTCAAAGTAGTTGACAGAAGCTCCACCCAATCCGTGGATGTTCCACATCAGGTGAAAGTACAAATGTACTTACAAGATCACAAGGAACAAATACCCATGTCCATCCCAAAGTCAGGACATTGTTTCATCATTCTTGGGATTCTTTGGCTATAACTACATGACGTTGTAGTTTGATTCTCATCCAATATGGCGACATTTGGAGCACATTACTGCACAACATATTGCCATCACTCACCCATTACAGTACCAGGGGTCCCAGATACGTCAGCTGCGCTGTGCTACATGTATTCAAACGAGATCTTTGAGCTGTAGATTCGGCCTCAGTGATCATTCTGAGGGGATGTTGTTATACTGAACAACTCATTCTTCCTTTAAACAGTAGCACGGAACAGTTATCGATTTTTAAAACATGTCTGTACAATTTCAGCCACGCAATTGGAGCAAAGAATTTTGAGAAACGACTACTGGATGAAATATTACCCAAACAATATCATGTGTTCCTTTCATTGTTGAATAAGGACGTAGCCAATAGACTACCATCACACCAGTCAGAAATTGATTGTGAGATTCGGTTGATGGATGGAGTGACACCAACTTGAGAACCTGTGTACTGCATGTGAAGGGTAGGACTGGTTGTGCAAATAGACTTATGACAAGACAATATGATGATTGGGTGTATTTGACGATCATCTTTAGCCTTCACAGCAGCAGTGTTCTTCCCAAAGAAACCTGATTGAGGATTGAGATTCTGCATTGATTATACTGATATCAATAGCACAATGGTGAAAAACCAGTATCCCAGACTGTGATTAAGAGAAACATTGAATCTCTGTCAGGAAGCACAGATATTTCCAAAATTGCATGTCCCAGTGGCTAATACCTTGTGACAAGTAAAATGAGGGGATAAATACAAGGTAGCTTCCCAAACAAGATAAAGACTGATTGAATCAACAGTTATGTAAATTCAAATGACAAATGCCCCCACAGATTTTCAATAGTACATTGACATTGCCTTTGGTAAAGGCTTTGATGATTTTGCATCAGCATACATAGCTGTCGTCTTAATCTATGGTAACTCTGATGAAGAGCACATGGATGATGTGAAATCAATTATAAAGTATCTTTGCAAAGCAGAATTGTTTCCAAAACCAGAAAAATATGGGTTCCATCATGATCGTGTGTAATACCTGGGGTTGATCGTTTCCACCACAAGTATGTGAATGAACCAGGACAAGGTCAAAGCGGCACAGAACTGGGGCCAGGAAAAGATGATTGCCAATGGATGGTTGAATAACCTATTTTAAAGCGAACTGGTTTCTGCTGTTCTGCCATTACAGCCAATGATTCATTTCTTAGTATTATGTGCAAGCTGAACCATTCTCAAGAATTACCATGGCAGATAATCTTTTTGGATAGGAAGCAGAATAATTGCTCACTTTTGAAACCATGGTTACAGCATTCACAAAAGCCCCTGTACTTTGACATTTCGACTATTATGGAAACGTAATCTTCAAAATGGATGCATCATGTAACCTATCAGAGGGAGCGCTGTTAGAACACAATGATGTTGGTGCTTTGAATCCAATAACATATTATTCAAAGACTCATTCACTGGCAGAATGTAACTATGATATTTACAATCAGGCACTTATAGCAATTTTTAAAGATTTGTACAAGCTGAGATCTGAATACAAAGAAGGGATACATACCATTCACTTGATAACTTACAATAGAAACCTTCAGTATTGTGTGACAAATACACTACTAAACCTTGCAAAACCATGGTGGTCAGAATTATTGGCACATTTCGACCACAGTATTGTATATGAACATTTGAAATCAAATGGAAACATAGATGCTTTGACAAGGTGACCTAGAGATCTTGCTGATAGGGGTGATAATAGAAACATATCGAGCAGGTGGTTCTAAAGCTGCAGATTCTATTGGAACAGTGGTATTTGGTGGCAGAGTGTCTGTCTCATAAGGACCATCATAGTGTTTTCAATCTGTTCCCAGTAGTATATTTGGCTGATCTGTTCAGAGGAAAAGTTATACAGGCGGTAAGGATGTAAAAAAGTATTAATGAGGTCAGGGTAGCTGAACATGAAGAGGAGTACTGACAGATTCGACATCAGTGGAAGATATATGTCCAAGAAATCAAACACTTGAGGTTGCAGTTAATTCAGAATTGCCATATCACAGTTCTTGTGGGATATGCCTGACATGCAAAGACATTCAAACTGCTGGACAGCAGTTACTACTGTAAGGAAATTGGAGTACAGATGAACCAGTAGGTACAAAACAGCTGTAGTTGCAAAAGAACCGAGAGTTAGTAACGCTGAATATTTGACGTGCTTCGACCATGACCAGGACTGATGACAACATGAGAAGATATTTCAAAGGGTTTTGTAGTTACCATACAAGACTGGGAAGAGTTTAATGCCACCTGGGTAGTCTTGCACTGACATTTCAAGCTGTGGCATGTTGTACCTAGTTATACAACCACTGATGCATCTGGGTTGGCTGAGTTGTCACAATGGGAGGTAGTAGGTCTTCATGGGCTTCTTTTGACAATTGTATAACACTTTAGAGTACAGTATGCCTGCACATTCAGGGGACAATTGAGCAATCACGTGCAGATTGAATGGATGCTGTCTATCGTATATCACCCACATACAGATGGACAGACAGAATCGATGAATTCCAGTATGGAATAGTATCACCAGATGGTTGTAAACCAACAGCAAGACAATTGGTTAGAGTGGATGCTATTGGCCAAGTTTGCAGATAATAATGGAGCATCCAAAACTATGAAGTGTACTCTGTTCTTTCCTGTTCAAGGGGTTGACCCACAAAGCATGTTTTCAGTGGTTACAAAACACTGCAGTGATCATTGTACAATGGATGTCTATGGACTAGAAAGAATGGTGCAACAGATCCATGAATAATTCCAGGTTGAAATGGAACAGAGCCAAGCAATCCAGGAGAAAAGCATGGACTAGTCTAGGATTTCAACACTGAATGTTCGTTGAAGGGCACAGATTTAGCTGGATTCTCACCATATCCGAGCAACATGACCCACATGGAAGCTACATTGGAAACAGTTAGGCATATATAGTTGTCCTATCAATGTCCCCACATAACTATGAGTCGGACATTCTAGTGGCAGAACAAATTCTTTGGTGCAGCCCATTTTGGTATTCGACTATGTGGTTGATGACCCTCTGCTAGGGGAATAGGAGAAACCTCCCCCTAGGGTAGAACTAAATGGTGATGAAGAGTATGATGTTTCCAGCACTGAGGATAGTCACATTTATTGAAATCAGTTGCAGTAACATGTTTGGTAGACAGGATAGTATTCCTTGACATTGAAGCCAGCTAAGTTTGTTGATAGGCCACAGGCTGTTGAGGAGTTGCTTAAATGTTATCATGAGAAACCTGGACTGCTGGAAAATGTTCTCCAAACACTATGTACCTAATGGGAGGATACTAGCATCGTGCAAGGCTCTGAGTGATGGAATAGAGAAAACGGGCAAGTGCTAGTGGGTGATACGGAAAGAAAGTGATGGTGATGAAGATTAGGTGGTGGCAAGTTTATTTAGTCTGATGAGGAAGTGGTCTGAGGAGTTGTGACATTGGATAATGTAGCCTGATATAGTGTGGTTGTACTGGTGGGAGTTGTGGTAGTGGTTGGTAGAAGGATAAGTGAGAATTTGAATAATACCTTGGAGTATGCAGAATGATTCATGGCTGGCAGATGAACTCTACATAAAGAAAAGTATTGCAGTGTTGGAGGATTTCCTTTACTTCTGTCTTTACATGTTTTCTTGTATAGCAAAGCGATAGACTACTTTAATGATTAATTGTGACTCTCTTACATTGTTTCTTCAGACGAAGTTATATCACAAAATGATCTGAATTGAATATCACATTTTCATCTGCATTATCACCGATGTTTGACCCCACCTATTACATGATGTACAAATGCATAGTTGCTAATCCTGGTAAACTAGATATTGGAATCCACAAATACACCATACAATTTCAAATTTTACAACTCCCACAATGGGAGATTTTATCTTTGTAATAATTTGGAAAACAATATAGACTAATAATTAAGTAATAATGAAGATGAAGTAATGAAATACTTTATGATTTGGAAAATATCAGTAACACAATATACTTGGGTAACATTCACTTGAAGTTCATATGAAGAAATTAGTTATAGTTCCAAACTATCTTTTAAATGTTGCCATTTGGCTAAATTAGTACTAGAATAAATAAAGAGAGAAGTAAAAAACATCCACTAATACCTAACAATCTCTGTTTATAAATAGTTCAATTGCTATCTGCAAATCTTTCTGCATGCATTGATGTGCCATTGTACAATTATATTGATATATATAATCAACAAACTCCATATCGATACAATTACATTATGACTTATCATTGAATAATCTATCAAACTCTCTCCTTATCATAGTACATATACTTGTTACTAATATCTACTAACATTACCACATTCCAGTATTCTAAGACAAATACCATTATGCTCTGTAATATGATACTCAACTATGAATGAGTACCAGTTGCAAACTTCATAACTTCTAATGTTGCCCTGTGGCAGTATCTCTGCTATGAGATTATATTCTTCATTAAAATTGCTCACATGGTTTATTTGTATTTTGATATTGTCAGAGGTGTTTATCTATTATCTGAGGACAATCTGTAAACTTTGAAAGGTCAAACCAAATAGCATCAGCCCAATATATTTGTGTTACCAGAAGCCTCTGGGAGTATGGGAGTTGCCAAACAAGGATTATACAATTGCCAAATCTCAAAGTTGATTGGACTGATACTGTAGCATTCTGCTTTATCAGAACACACTGTGAACAAATATGTGAGGATATAGCAAAGTGGTAATAATCCGGAGAGCATTTGTGAATACAAGTGACAATCTGGTAATCACATGGGATTGTAGATAACAATCAGGTGAGTACCTGAAAATGAAAGCAACAATCTGGTCAGCACCTGAGAATGAAAGCAACAAGCTTGAGGGTACATGCAATAACTGCAGAGCAGACTCAGAAAAAGTGCATATTCATTGGAAATGCTGATGGTGTCTCAGGAAATGGTAGATACAACTCATTGTGAAATAATACTACAACAGATACATACTCTCTGCATTTTGATGTCTATATCTATGTAGCAATCAATCTGGACAAAGGGTATCCAGACAGGGTGAATATCATACTTGAGAACAATAGGGAGTACACCTGAAAAAGATAATGAAGAGTACTTAGAAATCTACTTGGAGGGGGTGATCAATTGAACTTAGAGATTCACCTAGAAGTGATGATTGAATAAACTTAGATATGAATGTAGAGGTTATCATGGAGTGAACTTGGAGATCCAAATGCAGGATGTGATTGAGTGAACTTGGAGAAACATGTGAAAGCCATCATCAAGCAAGTTTCAGAATTGACTTGCTATAGTAGAAGATATAAACTAAGATATAAATTTGGAGGCTGGGATGGTGTGAGTATAGAGATGTCCATATAGACTACAAATGTCTAAAATTGATGGTGTTTCAGAAGGTGGTCAACTGGGAAGTGGTTGATCATCAGGTAGTTGATCAGAATGGAGTTGCAAAGAGAGCTATGACTCTATCACTGTACAACCAGTAATTATGGAAATGTAATGTGATTTAACTATAACTTTGATTTCCTGAAGTGCTGTTCAGGGGCAGTTAATATGTATGAAGGGGTAACAGAAGATGCAAATTGCTCCTTGTGCTAACTTATGATTATGGAAGTATGGTGGGTCTTGACTCTACCTTTAAGGTGCAGGTGGGCTGGCTGGGTGTAGTGAATCTGTAAAGAGTCATGATGGGAGCTGAGAATATATTCAAGAGTTAACTGGTAATAATCGAAATAATGTGATCTAGAATGGAAACTGGAGAGGATAGATCTCCAGTGGATGGTAGACTCAGTGTTGACTGATGATCATATATTGGGAAGATAGACCAAGATGAGTTAACTTGGTATTCTCCAGTGGATATAGTATTATAAATGAGACATAGTGTGATAAGGGATGAATATGGGGATAATATGTGACAATATAAGTGTATAAGAAATGTAATGGGTATGTACTGCACAATTGGATAGAGGCTCCCTCATATTTGAACTTGTACCTGCCAAATGTGAGGATGTATAAGATTTATTCCTTCTGAATTGAGTATAGCCAATTGACTGGCTCCTTCTATTCTCTATGTTTTGGTTTCTCAGATTGGTTTGCCCAATATCTGCTAATTCCCATCTCCCATCTCACTGCTACATATTTCCAATTCCAATATCATTGGTGAACCAAAAATTCTGCCGTCCAACTCAACCTCTCCACACCATGAGGATAAGTCAACCTGAAAAGCACTATCCGTGCCAAAATAGCTCTCTCCTGTTCACTGCCGATTTCTCATCTCTCCTTTGTCAGTTCACATTAGTATTCTCTACTATCAACTTCCACAATTCTAACTGTAAATGAATGAATACAGTCTTCCCTTCAATTGAGCATTTCTCCGGATCGACAACATAAGGATGAACTATCCTAGTGCGATGTAAAACAGTCCTGAAGCCACATGGTAACCCCCTGAACACTCCAGTCAATGCACAACAGCAACTATATGGCGGAAATGAGTGTTCAGAGATGAACGGCGATCATAAAGAACATGTGGACCACAACAGAAAGTGAGAAACAGATACAGGCAGTCGATTTTCAGCATTCAATTCGCGCCACAATGGCAAATGTAGCACCTCTGACCGGTTCGGGAAGGCCAGGATTGGCACTTGTAGAATGCACAAGTGATTGATCCAGTTCAGTAGTTTTTTCAAACCCCTTCCCAAAAGACAAAGATGAAAATGGCTTGCTACCTCAGTGTGTACAACTGCAAGCAACAAGCGGATACCAGCATTTGAGTTTTAGCACTGAATTGACTCTGAATGAGTACTTGTAGCACCTCTGGACAATGGGAAGAGGCTGGGGACAGCAGCTGCAGAACACACAAGCCATCGACAGGATGCTACCCAACGACCGATGCAGGAGTGACAATGGTGACCCATGAGAATTGGAGCCTGCTTAGAGGGACAAGTAGAAAGTCAGCGATCAAGAGAGATGTGAATACGGCAGAAGCAGGGGAGCCCAATGGCATAGTTGAAGATATGACAGGAAAGACACCACACTGTGCCATCATTGCTGCGAGTGAGCAGTGCGAGTGGAAAAGAAAAGGGAAAACATTGAGAAGCAAGATTTCAGAGTCAGTGAGCGCACCTGGAGACCGACAGAGCCAAATGGATAGAACAATGAGGTCGCAGGCATGTAATGTGGCACAGTTATAGACAACTGTGGACCTGATGGTGAGAATGCTAGAAACACACATGGTGTGCAAAGAGATGCACTGGCTCGGCATGTATAAATGGTTGGATGCCAGGGAGATGAAGTGGGTTGCTCCCCACAAGGATGACATACAATGGGGGATGGGCATTTCTGATATGGCCGTGAAAATTCTCGCTGGAGCCAGAGCAGGCAAGTGAGAACAAGAACCAGAGGCCAAAAGTGGCCGGTAAACATGAAGGCATGCAGATATGATGCAGCGAGAATGAAACCAAGACCCAGAGCTGGAGCCAAAGAAAGTAGAACTGTGGCTGGAATAGCAGTAGCAAATTTGAAAACCAACACCACCCTCAGCCCAAACCCTGACCACAATCCAGCCTCCATGGATGACAAGATCAATGAAACCTACACCACTCAGTTGGAGGGACACTGTCCCGTCAACAAACCAGAAGAACACACCAACAACAACCATGCTGGCTCCAATGTCAGGCTCGACCTTCGCCGCCTCACGGCTGATCGTGAGGAGGGAGGAGAGCGTCCCCCTACCCTATAAGATGGATCAAGAAATCAAATCAGTGGTCAACAGACCACGTTTCGAAGAGCAGGCCTCAGCAAATGTTTGGATCATGAATGCGAACAAGAATGCCAGGGACACCATTGCTGCCATCATGCACCAACATGCCACTGCAGATATTTCTTTGCTGTTCTGAGATATCAGTATTAAAGCAGCCAGATCAGTTCACAAGCAGGTGATTAATGTGGAAGGAATTGAATGGTGGGAAAGACTGAAGATCCACACAGTCCCGCAAGTGTGACACATGGGCAACGGCACACACGGAGTACAGAAAATGAGCAAGGAGATCCAGGAAGAAAATGAAGGAGTGATGATTCTGGTGCAAGTGATACTGTCATTGAACCCCCAAACCATCAGGCACAAAGAGCAGAGAGGGGAAATAAAGACAACATCAGTGGTCTTCTTTGTGAGGGGGAAGAAGGTTGCACAGAGACTAGTGAATAAAGGAGTTACTGCTGCAGCAGTATGAGACCAAGTTGAGCAGCGCCCCAATGCTGGCCCTGACAGCCTTCATGGGCACTCCTTTGGATGGGGCAACATAGATAGCAGGTGCAGCCACCATCAATCAATGTGCGGCTATGGCGCCAGACTGCACCAATCAACTGACCACAGGTGTGACATAGTTAGATACTCATCGAGAAAAGGGGCATCTTGGGCCACCTGCAACAACAGGGCCCGAACTGCAAGGGGAATCATATTGCATTCCGCATCGAGTGTTGGGGGAAAACCCAGCCCATCAGAATGGTGTGGCAGAGCAGGAGATTGCAACTGAATGGATGAGAGAGGATGGGGGTAACTGGCGGTAACAGAGCAGTGCTCCAAACCAGAGAGGGGAGCGAAACATATTGCCAGGTAGGGAGGCTGATAGCCCATGAGGAGGCCGATGATGCCAGGGAACAGAACTTCATGGAAGAGGTGAGAGTCGTGACCAGAACTGAGATTGCCAGTGAGACCTAATTGGGAGCAGCCATTTCGAACGATTATGCCAACTCAGTAGAACTGAGGCAGATGAAACAGGCGGACAATAGCGGTGCTGAGGACGGGGGTGGAACCAATGGCGGATGTAGCATGCTTGCAAGAGCCACCAAGAGAAAGAATAGTATTAGAAATCAGATACATTGCATATGGAATGAGAAAAATAAAAACCGTTTAGATGGCAGCGCACAAGCGAAGCAACCTTGCCATGGACGAGTGAACAGAGGTGGGAATGGTGGGAATAATGATATGGTCATGACTGATGTTCAAAGAAGTGGACAGATGACGTCAAGGATTCCCAATCTCTATCATCAACATTACACACAGACACGAGAGCAACAAGCCTGCAGACTAAGATGGCAGTGAATCATTCAGCAAGGTGGTGCCATGCTCGCTGGAGACTTCAACGCCCACAGCAGATGATGAGATCCAATATGCACTGAACAACTGGAGGCTGTCTTCTTCGATCGTGTCATAGTCAAAAGTGGAGTGGAAATTGAACACAAATACCAAGCAACTCACGACAGGAAAGGAGAAGGCCTTGAAGGCGGGTCAATTATTGATTTCACCTTAGCGAATCGACTATTCAGACAATGGACGGCAATAGCCCAAATCCACAACATTGGTTCCGACGATCAAGTGAGAGAATGGACGGTAGACCAGGACAAGCAAGAAGAGGCAGACGACGAGTGGAGGGTAGGGTGGACTCTGGCAGCAATGATGCAGCATGATGATCAGGCAGCCATCAAGCTATAGATGGAGCCAGTGATGGAGAGATCTTACCAGGAACCTGCGTTTTAAGAGGATGATGTCAAGCTGGAGGCCACGTCATGTTGGGTAGCACTAACCAAGGTTGGGGACTAGACAGCAAAAATCATTAGGAACTACCTGAAGTGGAAATGGTGGAGGAACAGTGACATCAAGGCATGATATGAGATACTCAAGGAAGAAAAGAGAAGATGTGGACAACACTCGGAGGGAACAGCCAAAGCGAAAGCAGAGCTGCATACATCTGTTTGAAAATCCAAGAGCCAAATGTGGACGGACTACTTGCAGCACCTCCAAGGAGCTGATATCTGGAGAGCAGCAAAATATGTTAACCATCGGGTGGGCGCAACAGTGGAGGCTCAAACTGATAACAGGGCCAAGCTAGCATACACTGCCATAACAACGGAGGTGTTGCAGAGGCTGCAGTCAGTCCCTCTAAATGATAACAACTGGTAGTGCGAGCTACCACTGGCTGTGAGTGCGCATACATGAGTTACTGAACATGCAGTCACACTGGCTATCAACTCCCAATCAGTAGAGAAGGCACCAGGCGCGGGCAAACTGTCCTTCGTGGCATTTCGCCTGCTCAGGAAATGGAATCAAGAGACGATTGTAACCATGGGAATAGTGACAATTGGCACTGGATGGCATCCAGCAGTCTGGCAGTGAGCAAGTGGAGTTTTAATTCGCAAACCCTACAAGGATGACAATACAATGCTCGAGGCATAACGCACAATCTCGCCACTCAGTAGCATGGGAATGGTCGTTGAGAAGGTAGTTGCAACAGTACAATCAGAAGACACCACATGGTGTGGACTACTCTGCGATGGACAGTGCGCCACCAAAAAGGGGCGGTCTACCATAGATACAGCACCCATCACAGTTGACAGAGCACATGCTCCATGGACGAATGGCAACATAACCAGTGTGCTTCTCATGGATATCAAGACGGCATTCCCAGTTGGAAACGGAAGTCTGGTGAACCAAATGAAGGCGACATCAGCACAATGTATTTTACGCACTGGGAGTCTGCAGGAGTATCTGAGAGGATGTTGAGTGTAAAGTAAGAAGCATCAATTGTAGGAAAGCCTCAGACCCTAGGAGAGCACTCCGACCAGCCTTCAGAGTGACCGGGATCTCTGATGACTGGTACAGGAGTACCATGAAAGTGAGTGCGGTAACAGCAGCAAGATGTACATCAGTCCAGAAGCAACATGCAATCCTCCCAGAAACTCCCGTCGGCCTCACCAGTGCTCCTCTGTTATTCGAGATGCTCCTGGGCCCCCCCGGTGCTAAGCAACGTGCTCTCAGACTCTGCATAAGCATTCTCAGGTGCGTCTAATAGCACCATCATTTATGGAGGTGCAATCTGGATGCTACGATATTTGACTTATAGGACAGTCAAATTCTGGAGCTGTTGAGACCTCTATGCATGTCTGTGGGAGACAGCAACCAGCTGAGACCTCTGCACAGCACTGCGGAAGAGTATAAACTTGGTGCCACATTATCACAGGAGTGGTTCTTAGGGTTCCATAACCACAATGCATTTTATCTAACGAATTCATCTTTGTCCCAATCACATGATTCTCTACATCATAATGTGGCATGTATCCACTATCTAAGTCTCTCGGTATATATACATATGGTCAATTTGGCTTCAGACTTTACTGAAGTGCAATCATAGGAGTACCAGAAGATGCAGCTGGAGGAAACTCGGAGATACCCTTGGAGGCAGTGGTGGTTTGATCACAGGGATGCACTTGGAGGCCATGATTGAGCTTGTTTGGAGATGCACTTTGGGCCAGAGATCATGAGAGCTCAGATATGTACTTCAAACCCATTATCATGTGAACTTAAAGATGCACAGGGATGTCATGATGGAGCAAGTTGGGAGATGAACTTGGAGGCTGTGATCGAGTGAACACACAGAGACACATGGAGGCCGAACGATGTGACCGCAGGGATGCACTTCGATGCCATTATTGAGTGAGTTTGTTGCTACAATTGGATGCCTTGTTCGAGCAGGGTGAGAGAGGCAGGTGGCCGCCATGGACATGCAACCTTGCAGGCCGTAATCAAGCAAGTCTAAGGATGCCCTTGGACACCGTAATCTAGTGAGTTTGAATGTACAGATGGATCCCATGATCGTTGGGACTGAGAGATGGATGTTGGCGCAGTGATTAATCGAAATCAGAGCTGATGTTGAAGGTTGTCGATCTGGAGCCGGTAGATCGAGTGGGAGGTGCGACACCATCTGAGGCTCGGTTAAGTGGTTAATTCACAGTCATGGGAATATAGAGAGTTGTTTACAATGAGGTCCTCTGAGGAATTAGAGATGAGCGATGTGACAAGCTGGGAGCAGGAGACAGTCGATCTGGGATAATGCAGTACTCAGCGTATGCAGTACTTGGTGTATGCAGTACTTGGTGTATGCAGTACTTGGTGTATGCAGTACTCGGTGAATGCAGTTGGAAGTGTATGCAGTGCTCAGTGGTATTTGACAATTATGCCATGGAGAGATAGAGAGGGATGATATACATTCATGTTCTTAAGTGAGTGTACAGGTAAGGACAAGAATGGGAGAGATGGGACGAGATGGAGGAAATCATCGTGAGAAGCTGGAATTCAGGAGAATGTTGTATGCGAGTCAATGTACCATTTCTGATATGGCATGAATGACTTCCAATCTGGCGGATTAGATCACTGATACGAGTTCCACTAAACCCAATCAGGTATGTTGTACCCCTGAATTGTTGTTTCCTCTGTATTGTTCCCATCTTCATCCCACATATCTCTGTCTTGTCCACTACTCTAAAATCATCACAGAACACAAAGTTCAGTAATTGTTCACTCGCACTACATGTATCAGCAAGATGTAAGCTGGTGTGGAAGCCACACACAAACCTCCCAGACACTCCAGTTAACCTCTCCAGTGCTTCTAAGTAATTCCAGTTGCTTCCAGGCCCCCCTGGAGCTAAGCAAAGTGCTCTCATACTCTGCAACAGCATTCTCAGGTGCGCCTGAAAGCACCTGCAGTTATGGAGGTGTATTAAGGATGCTCCAATATTTGATTTATAGAATTATAAAATGTCAGAACAGCTGCGACCTCTACACAGGTCTGCAGGAGACTTTGAGAGCAGCTGAGACGGCTGAGCAACCCTGCAGGAGGCTTTAAACATCGTACAATATTCCCACCAGAGTGGTTGTTAGTGTTCCATAACCAATAAGCATTTGGTGTATCATATTTGTCTTCATTACAGTCACAAGAGTCGCTAAATCATCATCTAGCATCTATTATCTAAATCTGTCGATATACACACATATGGTGAATCTGGCTGCACACAGTACACGAGTGTCATGCGTGGAGCAGCAGCAGATGCTATTAGAGACAACCTAGTTACCCTTGTGGAGACTGTGTGAGCTTTGGGATGCACTGGGAGGCTGTGATTGACCGAGTTTGGTGATGCACTTGAATGCCATGATCTAGCAAGTTTCGAGTTGCACTTGGAATCGCAGATTGAGTTAATTCTGAGATGCACTTAGAGGCCAGTGTGGTGGGAAAATCAGATTCTTGCCAGCACCACCACTACCACTCAGTTTGGCCGGGGGAAGACAGTGGAGAAGGCCTGAGCAACCGGGAGTGTATACTGGGCAGGCCCTGCAATAGATAGACATCATCTCATCATCACATAATGAAATCAACATTCTTCCTTGCCCACATCAGCAAAATGTATGTTAGTCACTGGGAGCCTGCAGGAGTGTCCGAGAGGATGTGGAGTGTAAACTTAGGAGCGTCAATTTCAGGAGAATATCAGACCCTAGGAGGGCATTCCGGCCGGCCTTCAGAGTAACCGGGATCCCTCATGACCTGTAATGCAGCGCCCTGGGAGTGATTGTGATAGGGTTGAAAACATGTTGGAGCGCCGGCAACACGCCAGGGAGCGCCAGCAACATGCCTGGCAGCACCGACAACACGCCTGGCAGCGCTGGCAACACGCCTGGCAGCGCCGGCAACACGCCAGGCAGCGCCGGCAACACGCCTGGCAGCGCCGGCAACACGCCTGGCAGCGCCAGTGACAAGCCTGGGAGCGCCAGTGACAAGCCTTGGAGCGCCAGTGAAAAACCTGGGAGCACCTCGAATCGCTGTAGAGCAGTCTCAGAAAAACAACATCTTCTTTGGGAACACTGCTGGTGCGCCTGGAAATCATAGCTACTACTTATCATTCAACGATTTTTAAAACATATGTATTCAGTTTGTATTCTTATCCACGTATCAATATAACGATGTATCATTATAGCTACCAAAACTACACACGGTATATCTGGACTGGCTAGAAGCGGTGCTTGAGCATTTCGAGGAGCACCGGACGATGACAATTGAGTGAACTCAGAGATGCACTTGGAGGCCCTGATCAAGACAGTTTGGAGTTGCACTTGGAGGCCAAGAACGAGTGAACTCAGAAATGTAATTGGAGGCCGTGATCGCGGGAGTTAGGAGATGGTCTTGCAGGCCGAGATCGAGTAAACTCAGAGATGTGATTGTATGCAGTGATTGACCAAATTTGGATATACACTTGGAGGCCGAGATCAAGTGAACTCAGAGATGCATTTAGATGCCATAATCTAGGGAGTTTGGGGATGCACTTGGAGGCTGAGATCGAGTGAACTCAGAGATGCAATTGGATGCCATGATGAACCAAATTTGGAGATGCACTTGGAGGCCGAGATCGACTGAACTCAGAGATGCAATTGCACGCTGTGATCAAGCGAGTTTGGAGATGCACTTGGAGGCTGAGATGATGTAATAGCAGTCATGATTAGGTTCTCGGCAATGGCACGGACGTGTCCAGGGCCGGGTAACCGCAACCTTACATAGACAACTCGCGATCTCTCTGAGATCGCCAGTGATAATCTTACCTATCTACTACTCTATTGTATTACCACATCCACGTGTGCAACCGTATCCTTCCATGTACTCACATACGCGGCCATACACGGATATACGGCCTGGCACTATTATCGCTCTTAATGAATTCGATACATTTCGCTCAAGGGATCTCGCGATTTTCCCCTTTCGACTCGTCACCACAAAATAACGCGTTTTACCAATAAACATGCCTCCAAAGATGTTTACTGGAACTCAATTGCGCATCGCTGACATCCATGACAGTGATGACACTCTGCAGACAGCGGCATCGATAGGCGAATGCGCTACTGCAGCAGTTTCACCGGAGGCCGAGATTGATGATGACAATGATCTCGACGATGACCTCGGAGATCAAGGAGACGAAGTTAGCCCGATCAAGAATGATATTGGTGATCTCCGTTCCCAAATTGCTGATGAGGATTGTCTAGACGTGGCGACTCAAAACCGGTTGATGCTGGAAATGATGCTCGAAAATCAAGCCCAGTGGAAAGCCGAACGGAAACTCGAACAAGAGAGGATGGCGGCCAAACGGGAACGAATGGCTGCCAAACGGGATCAATGGGCTGCCAAACGCGCCAAACGCGCCAAATGAAGCATTACAGGCCCAAGACCAATTATCTACAAGATGGTTTACCCTGTACGGTACTTCGGCGGTGCGAATAAGCTGGACCAATTTCTGGACGCGTTACCCTCGAATTTCAACTCCCACGGCCACCTATTCCCACACGGTGGACCCGATCACGTCAAATACGCGATCTCTCTTCTGGACGCCTGGAGCAATCACCAAAACACGGCACTCAGACAGACGGCGATTACAGACCATTCGCAAAGGGCGGGCGACTTATCTGCGGAATCCTGCCCATGCCTACAAGACTTCGACTTCTTTTCACAGGAGATAGCCAAGGTTTATGGGAATAAGGATCGACGTCATGTGGTGGTGATTACGCTCATGAAGGAATACATACAACTTCCATAAGAATCGGTCAGAGCCTATGCGAATCATGTGAAAGCTAATTGGAGATAGGCTGGGTGGAATCTACAGAAGCATGAAGAAGTCCTCTACGATATTGCCTGGGCAGGCCTCCGCAACTCTCTCAAGAACAAAGTTGGACCGATGACGCCCGCCTGCGCCAGATTTGACACCTTGGACGAGTTCTTCGATATGGCCGTGGCCTCGGAAGTTACACATGTTGAAAACAAGAAGCCACAGCAGCAGCATCAACAGCAGCAGCAACAGCAGCAGACACAGCCTACGGACTCATCTTCCTAAGGTGGCAGATGAGGCTCCCGGCCATCTATCTCCGAGCCAGCCAACACCACTGGCGGCGGCAAGTCCGGGCAATCGGGAACAAACAAACACGGCAAATCAGGCGGCGGAGGACAATTGTCATGCTTACCGCCAGCACCATGGGTCTCAACGGGAATCTTCGAAATCCGACATTCTACCGGCAAATGCTTACGATTCGGATCTCTGAACTATAAGGCGAGCTTCTGCCCTAAATACTCACGAGGAGGTAACCCACCATAGCAGGACCAGACATTAGCTCCAAATAGGGACGGAGGACACCAAATCAAGCGACAGAAGTCTTTCGACAATCAACAGCCAAAAAAACTCATACGCCTCTCTCGGCATCTGGCCCGACGGGAGAGGTTCGACGAGGCGGAATTGGGTTTAGAGAGGTTGGCAATGCAGACTTTGATGGCGACGATGGACAGCATACAACCACATCGGATCGCTTTGAAGTCAAGGGTGTTGATGGAGAGGCCAAAAGCTCACATGTCAAGTCAGTACTTATGCGGCACATCCAGACCGGACACGTCCCATATCATTCACGAGGTTTTTATAAGAGATGGAAGTGGGGAAATGCAACGAGTGCGAGCTCTCATTGATTGCGGCGCGACGAGCATCTTCACCACACTGAGACTGCGAAAACGGCTTGGTCTGGCGGACGAACCAGCATACGTCACGACCATAGGCCTCAAAGGCCACGTAATGGCTCATGCGAGCGAGAGTCGAAAGACAATGTTCACGGTTCAGTATATGGAGCACTTATCACTGGTTCAAGAATCGGAGGTGCTAGTTGTGCCCATGCGGGCTTACGACCTAGTTTTGGGATTGCCTTGGTACCAGTCCAGGAATCCTGACATCGATTGGCAAAGCGGTCGACATTTGGCTCTGCGAACCCCAGGGGGAGCGGAAGTGGTGGCAGTGGACCAGGTAGACAATCAAGAATGCCCCGGGAATGCACCAGGATCTACGGCTAGGGAGGAGGCGTGTTCCGAAGGAGGCAGCAGTATCCCAGATACTCAAATACTCGGAGCCACTGCCTTTGACGATCTACTGGCCAGTGAGCCGGTCGTCGGGACATTCTTCCTAACAGTGGGAGATTGTACAGGGCTGCTGGGAGCGACCGTGGAAGGCTTCACTGATCGTGAGTGAGATAGGCACCAGGCGCTGGACGGGCGAGCAGGGAGCAGCGGCGGCAGCAGCTAGAAAAATGTTCGCAATTGTATACTCGTGTAAACGTTGCCGGCTTGCCGAGAAATGAAGGGAGTACCGGACGGCGGGGCTTGGCCCTATTGTGGCGAACCGTTTTAAATCCGGGCTCCTGGATATTCCTTCATACCACTCCATATCTATTATGAATTGAGAACTGACGTGTGCAGATGGAGCCGGCACAACGACAAGGATGGTGCCTACAGATGATGGAGGACATATCCCGGCCATATACGGAGAATTCGTGGAGGTTTTCAGCAATGATAAGGCGGAGACACTCCCGGCGCATGGGTCAACTGACCATACAATTGACTTGCAGCCCGGCTATAACCTGCCATATGGGCGGATTTACAATCTATCGGAGTTCGAATTAAGGTCGCTAAAGGCTTACATCGAGGCAAACCTAGCCAACGGGTTTATTCAGCGATCATCATCGCCGGCGCCGGCGCAAATCCTCTTTGCAAAGAAGAAGGATGGAGGGTTAAGGCTTTGTGTTGATTACTGCGCGCTCAATCTAGCGACGGTGAAGAATCAGTATCCACTTCCGTTAATCTCAGAGAGGCTTGACCGTGTGTGCGAGGCCAGGATATTCACGAAGCTGGACCTCCGCGGTGCCGATAACCTCATCCGGATCAAGGAAGGCTATGAATACAAGACGGCTTTTCGAACGCTTTACGGCCAATTCGAATACCGGGTCATGCCATTCGGTCTAACAAACGCACCGGCTACGTTCCTGTCTTACATCGATGATTGCCTACGGCCATTCATTGACGACTTTGTGGTATGCTACCTTGACGACATACTCATCAATTCGACGAACGAGAACGAGCATGAGGAGCATGTGCGCCAAGTGGTGCAGTGACTTAAGGAAGTCAGCCTCTATTGCAAAGCCGAGAAGTGCCAATTTGGAGTTTCGGAAGTTGGTTTTCAGGGGTTTGTTATCACTCCCGATGGAGTCAGCATGGAATTGGACCGGATCTCCACAATTGAGGACTGGCCGACACCAAAGTCAATTAGAGATGTCCAGGTGCTCCTCGGATTCACGAACTTCTACCGAAGGTTCATCATGACATATGCCAAGGTGACTCTTCCGCTTCCAGAACTACTGAAGAAGGCAGATAAGGCTGGCGAGTCACCGAAAGGCAGACCTCGACGCCAGAAGTCAGAAACCTGCGGTAAAGTCAAATGGGAATGGACGCGGCAAGCGGAATCGGCATTCCGGAAACTGAAAACGACCTTCACCGAGGCACCAATCCTCCAACATTTCGTTCCGGCCAAGCCGATCATTCTCCAAATGGACGCGAGTGGATTCGCAATTGCGGGCATTCTCAATCAGTACGATGGTTTCAGGGTTCTCAGGCCGGTCAATTTCTACTCCCGGAAGTGCTCTTCAGCCGACCAGAATTACGACACTTATGATCGGGAGCTATTGGCCATCATGGAAACACTAAAACAGTGGCGACACTACTTCGAGGGCGCCAATCACAAGGTTTCAATTCGGTGTGACCACGAGAATCTCGAATACTTCCAGACATCCAAAGTGCTCTCCAGAAGACCAGCCAAGTGGTCGGAAACTCTCTCGGCTTACGACATTGTCATCGAGCACCTGGAAGGTAGCAAGAACCCGGCCGATGGTCCGTCCAGACGGCCCGACTACGAGATCGGGTACGAATGGCCTGTGGCACGACTATTGACAACCGTCTCGGTGGAACCATACGACGACCTCATGCCAGCAATCATCGCAGCCCAGGCTTCCGACCCTTTGGCTGCCGATGTCTCAGCGAAGCTAGTTGACAGGCCAGTTGCAGATGGCACAGATACTGCGGAAGAGGAAAGCCAATGGAAAGTTGTCGCGGGAGTCATGACTTACGAAGGGAGGATATACGTTCCAGCGGTCGATTCTCTACGTGGAAAAGTGATAAGTCTATTTCATGACAACCCCGAGTCCGGTCATTTTGGAGATCTTAAGACTACTGAGCTGGTATCTAGGGATATCTATTGGCCAGTAATGGACTCGCATGTATGTAAGTATGTCAGCGGCTGCGAAGTATCCCACCGAATAAAAGCACCTCGGCACACTAGGCACGGGATCAACAAGCCGTTGGAGAGACCATCACGGCCATGGGAAGGCATCATGATGGACTTGGTCACTGACTTGCCAGAGTCATCGGCATCGGGCTACACCGGGATTCTCGTTATCGTGGACCGACTGACAAAGATGGCAATCTACTTCCCGTGCCGGAAGGATATCGACTCGCCAGAATTGGCCAGGCTCTTCTTTGGACACGTCATTTGCATGCGCGGCGTCCCGGACAACATAGTTACAGATCGCGGCACCCAGTTTACAAGCCGATTCTGTACCCGGGTATGTTCTCACTTGAGTACTGACCATCGGCTCTCGATAGCCTTCCATCCACAGACAGATGGGCAGACGGAGCGTCAAAATCAGACGATGGAGCAGTATCTCCAGGCTTTCTGCAACTACGAGCAGGACAATTGGGTTGAACTCTTACCGCTAGCCAACTTCGCTTACAATAACGCGATACACGCTTCTACGAGGATGACTCCATTCTGGGCGAATTACCACTACCATCCGGTGATGCAGTTTAAGGCCCCGAAGCAACCATCTAGCCTGAAATCGGAAATCCAAGCGGACACCTTCGCAGCTGGCTTCGAGGAGACTCACCAAACTCTCCGTAAGAACTTGCAAGAGGCTCAAGCCCGTCAGACAAAATACGCTGGCGGCAAAGAGGTTGTTTTCGAGGTTGGAGATATGGTCTGGCTTTCAACGCGGCACTTCCAGACGACAAGGCCATCGGAGAAGTTGGATTACAAACGGACAGGACCGTACACTGTAAATAAGGTCATCAATAAGAATGCTTACAAATTAGACCTTCCATATACCATCCGGAAGCACAACGTTTTCCACGTCTCGTTGCTCGACCACTATACACCTCCTACCGCCGGCCCGCCGCCATCTGAGACGCAGCCGACGATAGTCGATGACTCTGACGAATGGGAAGTCAACCGGATCCTCGACTCTAAGCGGCACTACCGGAAGCTGCTTTATCTCGTACAATGGGCGGGTTACAGTTACGTACGGACTAGCTGGGAACCTGCAGAGAATCTCGGGAATGCGCAGGAATTGGTTGATGAGTTTCACCGAGAGTATTCGAGGAAGCCTCGACGATGATTGGACTTGGAGGAGTGGGATTGGATGTTGTCTATGGGGTTTCACTTGTCTTATGGATCTCGGGCCGGTATAAATGGCGTTGGCACGGGTTTTTACCACCTACCACTGGAGGTGGAGTTTCCCCGTGCACCCAATCCGCCATGAGGCTGCTCATAGAGCACTGATTGGTTGTGGGACTTATTAAGTCGTGCGGAGGCGTACGCATTGGTTTTGTTTCTTTTCGTATGAGGTTTCTCTTGTTTATATACATATGTGGCAGCCCAGGGGGTCTGCTCCTAAAGGGGGGGATGATGTAATGGCAGTCATGATTAGGTTCTCGGCAATGGCACGGACGTGTCCAAGGCCGGGTAACCGCAACCTGATATAGACGACTCGCGATCTCTCTGAGATCGGCAGCGATAATCTTACCTATCTACTACTCTAATATATTACCACATCCACGTGTGCAACCGTATCCTTCCATATACTCACATACGCGGCCATACACGGATATATGGCCTTACAGATTGAGTGGACTCAGAGATGCAATTGAAGGCTGTGATTGAACAAATTTGGAGATGCACTGTGAGGCTGAGATCGAGTGAATTCAGAGATGCGATTGGATGCTGCGATCGAGCGAGTTTGGAGATGCACTTGAAGGCCATCATTGTGCGAGTTTTGAGGAGTACATGGAGGCGGTCAATGGGAGGCGTGCTGGGTGCTATGACTCTATTCATCAGTTAGTTACAGTAACCCGCAACTGTGGGAATGTCATGAGGTGACTTCACCTTCGAGCTCTGATAGAGAGCTGGCTGGTGGCAGTTGATCTTGTTAGATGGCACGCAGGAAGCTGAAGCTGAATTCAGGGTCAACTCGTAATCATGACAATGAAGGGATGACAGACATGCTTGGGTGTATGCTGTATGCAGTGTATGCTGTATTCAATGTATGCTGTACTCGGTGTATGTGGTATTCGTCGGTGTATGCTGTACTTGGTGTGTGCTGTATACAGTGTTAACTCATGATCATGGCATGGAGAGATACAGAGGGATGACTTAACTTTGTGTTCTGTGATAATGGTAGAGTTGTGGACGAGAAAGAGAGATGGGGGATTATGATGGGAATGATATGGAAGATACGAGTGGATATGAGAAATCATCGGTTCATCGTGCCAGATTGGGTTCGGAAGACCTCATAACGATGATATTACCCACTGGATTGTGACTCATACATGCCGTATCGAGGATGATCATTTGACTCGCAAACAATATTCTCCAAGTCCCAGTTTCTCATCATGGTAACCCCCATCTGCCCTCTTCTCTCTCTTTCTTGTCCTCAACTCTACCATCACCCAAGCACACAAAGATATGTCATCCCTCTCAATCTAACCATGCCATGATCATGAGTCAACACCAAGTACAGCATACACTGAGTACTGCATCATCCCAAGATCCACTGTCTCCCGCTTCCAGCCAGTCTCATCTCTCATCTCTTGGCGGACCTGGTTGTACTCAATTCTCTCAATTCCCACAATTATGAGTTAACCAATGAATAGAGTCTAACCTCCCGTCGCGCCTCCTTCTTGATCCACTGCCTCCAGATTGACTGCCTCCAGGTTGACCGCCTCCGGATTGACTTCCTCCAGATTGATCGCCTCCAGATTGACCACCTCCAGATTGACTGCCTCCAGATTGACCGCCTCCAGATTGACCGCCTCCAGATTGACCGCCTCCAGATTGACCGCCTCCCAGTACTTCTCCAATATTGATTGATCATGGCCTCTGAGTGCCTCTCCGAACTCGCTTGATTTTGGGTTCCAAGTGCATCTCTGAGTTCTGTCGATGTCGGCCTCAAAGTGCATCTCCAAATCGCTCACTCATGGCCCCCAATTGCATCTCTGCGTTCTCTCGATGTTGGCCTCCAAGTGAATGTGCAAACTCGCGCGATCATGGGATCGAATTGCATCTCTGAGTTTACTTGATCTCTGCCTCAAAGTGCATCTCCAAATTTGGTTGATCCTGGCATCCCATTGTATCTCTGAGTTCACCTGATCGCGGCCTCCAAGTGCATCTCCTAACTTGCACGATCATGGCCTCCAAGTACATTTTGCAGTTTCCATGATCACAGTGTGGTGCATTGGCGGAGCTCTCTTGGCATCCGAAGGGAATGTGTGAGAACAAGAGGTCCTGGATCGAGCATAGGAAGAGCAGGCGAGAGTATATGAACGGGTACCCGGCCGTGATGATCACCATCAATTGTGAGGATCTATTCACACTCAGCAAGAGTGCGTGTGACCAAATGCTGGGAAAGATAGACTGTGTGCACTTCGTATAATCAGATGATGTCTTGATACTCCCCTGCATCGACCCACCACCCCGGCACGTCGCTCGGTCCGTCTCTGTTACCCCTGTGTTGCCGTATGGCCCGCTCCTGCTTCCCTCTGCCAAATTGAATCGCAGTGGTGCTGAGAAACAGAATTTCTCGCCACAATGGCCTCCAAGTGCATCTATAAGTTGTATGAATAGGTGTCTCCATGTGCTCCTCCGACTACGCTCGAGTACCACCTGCAGCCAGATTGACTGTATGTATGTATGTATGTAGAGAGACTGAGATACATAGTTCATGCCATATTATGATGTAGCGAACCTTGTGACTGTAACAAAGACGAATATGGTAGACAAAATGCCTTGTGGTTATAGAACCCGATGAACCACCGCTGTGAGAATACGGCATGAAGTCTCCTGCAGACCTGCGCAGTGGTCTCCGCTGCCCCAAAATTTGACTATCCTATAAGTCAAATATCAGAGCATCCTGGATACACCTGCATAACTGCAGGTGCTTTCAGGAGCACCAGAGAATGCTCTTGCAGAGTCTGAGAGAACACTGCTTCGCTCCAGATGGGCATGGGGGCATCTGGAAGGATTTCGAAACACTGGCGAGGTTGACCGGAGTGTCTGGGAGGTTTGCGTGTGGCTTCTGGACCAATTTTGATGTTGCTGATGCACCTCCTGCATTCATGCACCCTTCGTGAGCTTTCATAGATCCGCGCAATTCGGGTTGTTGTTCATGCCAGGGTAGCCTATGCTTCGCTTTCAACCTCTTCCTATGCTCATCAAGGCAGGACCAACATTTCTCCCAAATTCCATTTGACAGCCATGAGAAGTACAGTAGAGTATTGATGATGGGGTCCTTGCTTTCTGGCTCTGCTGATTCACCACAACGTCATCGTGTGTACTCAAGGATACACTTAGAGGCTATTATCGAGTGAACTTAGTGATGCACATGGAGACAGAGATTAAGCGAGTTTGGAGATGCGATTGGAGGCAATGACAAAACATATGTGGAGGGTAGAATCGAGAGAGTTTACAGGTATACTTGAAGGCCATGACGAAGCAAATTGAGAGATGCACTTGAAGGCCGAGATTAGGTGAACTGAGAGATTGACTGGGAGGCCGTGATCAAGCAAGTTGGGTAAAACACTTGGAGGTGATGACTTTGTGCACTGGGTGGCCGTGATAGTACGAGTATGGCAATTCCCTTATAGGCAGTGGTCGAGCATGTGTGGATATGCACTTGGATGCTATGACCAATTGAGGTTTGAGGAGAGCTTGGAGCTGGTCGATCTGGCGTTGGCAGATCGCAAGGTGATTTTACTGGAGTGAAGAATCTAATCATGGGTTAACTCATAATTGTGGGATTGTAGAGTGTTGAGTACAGCAAGGTCCACCGAGAGATGAGAGATGAGAGTTGAGAGATCAGATACTGGTTGGGAGCGGGATACAGCAGATGGTGGGATAATGAATTAATTAGGGTATACAGATCTCGGTGTATCCAGTACTCGATGTATGCGGGACTTGGTGTTAACATGTTTTCAAGTCCTGCAGAGATCCACAGGGATCACCTATTGTAGTGTTCTGAGGTGTTGCTAGAGTTGGGGACAAGAATGAAAGAGATTCGAAGAGATGGAGGTAATCATCATGAGACACTGGGACCCAAGACAACTTCGTGTGGGAGTCCACATACCAGTTGCAATGCGGCAGGTATGTCTCCTGATCCAGCGGGTATGAATACTGATACATGGTCCTCTAAACCCAAGTAAGGAGTAGTACCCCTGATTCCGCATATCCAAACATATCATCCATATTGTTCCCATCTGCATCCCCCATCGGTCTTTCTCAACCATGACTCTACCAACATTGCAGAATCCATAGTCAAGTCATCCCTCTCTATCTCTACACGCCATGATTCTAAGCTAATGCTCAGTGCAGCATACACTTAGTACTGCATACTCTAAGTTCAGCATACACACAGTAGAGCATACACCTAGTACAGCATCCACCAAGTACATCATACATCGAGTACAGCATGCACCCAAACATGTCCTTATTCCCTTCTTTCTCATGATTACACATGGACCCCTGAACATAGCTTGAGCATCCAGTATGCCTCCACACAAGATCGGGCGGCACCAGCCAGCTCTACATGAGAGCTCGAGGACAAATTCACCTCACGACATTCCCTCATTTGTGAACTAACCAAACAATTGATCAAGTCTCAGGCCCCGGTGTACATCCTATCGACCTCCACCAGATCCACCACCTCCCGCTACTCCTCCAATCCCACGTGACCGTGGCCCCCAAGTGAGTCTCCCCACTCACTCGAAAACGACCTCAAAGTCAATCTCCCATCTTGGTCGATTTCATACTCCAAGTGCATCTCCAAACTCCCTTGATCACAGTCTCCAAGTGCATCTTGGAGTTCACTCAATCCCACCTTCCAAGTGAATCTCCATACTCGCTCGATTGTGGCCTCCAGGTGTATCACAAATCTTGCTCCATCAAGGCCTCCAGATTTGAACTGTTATTGCATCCAAGCAAATCTCTAAACTCACTCGATCTCAGCCACTAAGTGCATCTCCCAGTTCACTTGATACCAGCCTCCGAGTGTATTTCTGAGTACATTTGGTCATTATCTTCAGGCCCACCAAGTGTTAGCAACAGTTCCAGACCGTCACTTCAAGTCTGGGTCCAGGTCCAAATTGAACCATTACCAAATTGGAGGTCTGGGTTGTCTATACACCCGAACCGTCAACTCAGGTATGGTTCAATGGAAATCTCCCAAGCCGTCTGAATTGGGTGGGTTGTCAGCGGGTTGCCCAGCAGGTCCATCAATAAATTGATATAAGGCTCTTGTTGTTGCAGTTTGTTAATAGTATCTTATCAAAATCACTAATTCACCTGCTGATAATTTGTTTTTACATGGTTTGCAGTATGCAATATCAATTATTTTGGAATCGGTGTTTGTCCTTTGTTGCATTGTATTTTCGCCTACAAAGGCAGCCAATAGTCCTGTTATGTGCTCGAACATCCCCACAATGCCTTCATTACCAAATATGCAAGATGAGAAATTGTTGACACCCTGTCGATGCTCAGTTTCAGGATGTGGCAGGACGCATGTCGCTGTTGATTTTGCCCATAAAGGCAGCCAATGTCTCATGAGTGGATGTCTGCAACCAATCGGAACTTAGATTACCCATGATGCAAAGATAAATATCAGTGACGCTCCATTGATGCTCATTTACAGAATGGGGCTGTGACCGTGTTGGTGTCTGTTTTGGCTATAAAAGCTGGCAATACGTCGGTTATGCATGACAGCAACCCAATCACTATTTGATTACTGTACTTACAACACCAAAAATTGTTGACGCTCCATTGACTCTCATTTTAATGTATTGCCGATTCAACATCGGCTGCCATTGATGATTGCTTAAATAATGTTTTGAACTTATTGGTTGACTTTCTGACAGATTGTGATTCGGCCCTGTGGCAAAGCTGAGCCCGGTAATATGCTTGCACTGTTCACTCTCATACTATTGAAATATACATATCTTGGTAAAAGATTCATTGCGCCTGCTGTACATCTGTTTATCAACTCATAGTGACAAGTGGCTACTCACCATTCACCAATAATATATCTCTAAATGAAACTCTTGGTTAAGGTACAGAAAGAAGCTGCTGAAACATATTGACTCATTCTGTCCGGGTTTTCCTTGATTCCCTTATTCCTCCTCCTTTCCATTGCTTTGACCGTCACTAACACCTGTTCAGCGTGTCTCTTTGACTTCCATGTTGGCAGAATCAATCTGGGAACATCTGGTGCGGAACTCACATTGCACTGCTCTGGGCTTTTCGGATCCTTGACACCACTGTCTCGCTCTATATGAGATTCATAGTCTGCAGCACAATCTTCTATGCTGTCAATTGGAGGTTTCAAGTCGCAATTCCAGCGTAGCCAATTGTTGGTGTCCGAAATGCATTCAGGCACGCTATCCTCATCTCATTTGACTGGATGACAGTTGATTCTTCCTCTTTGGCGGACATTCAATTCTTGAGTTCGTCATCCATGGAGGTCCTCTACAGACGTAGCTGGTGGCAAAGGTGATCTTTCCGACAATGGAAATGCAGCTGCACCATCATCTTGAAACAGTGACCATGAGACTTTGATAATCTCGTCCATATCCGAAATGTATCCTACGGTGGTCATCGTGTTGATTTGAGCGCGAGATTCCTTCTCCATAGCACATAGGTTTCGGCTGCCCTGTAACATCTCCAACAGGTCGTGGACCTTGGCCTTTCTGTGCAATCTCAATTTCTCTGCCTCTCTCCTCAATTCCAAGTCGTGTTCTGTGTTCATCGTATGCAATGATGGCTCATCACCTGCCAATACCCCGCTGTAGACTCGAGCAAACTGCATTACAACAACTTGTTCGCTAAGGGTCTCACGTGTGTTTGATTGTCTCCAGGCGATAACATCTCCCCCAAGCGAATACCTGGCATCCACTCTGACAACATGTGGTATGATAGATAATATGTTGCATGCCACAGGGAAGATATCGGCATACTTGAGTGGGTTTGTTTGTTTGTTTGTAATCATTTTGCATTCACCCCGAAGGGGTGCCCAGCTAAGTTACCATAAGCCAGCCGACCACTGGTGGTGATGGCATTTAATTAACATCTTTTTATCCCCCTGTCCATCGGAAAGTGCCTGTCCATCCGTCGGCTAAACTACGGCCAAACCAGCTCACACAGCACCTACTTCTGACTCAGGCAAAGTTGTTTCCTCCCGCTTCCCGCTGCCGCATTGAGGGCACTAAGGCCACTAACCCACCAAGCCCACCTCCATTACTTAATCTCTTTGTATGCTCAGCCTGTGGGGCGTTTATCACAGGGAGCTCGGTTTCGTGCGACATCAACCTGCATTTCCGGGAGTCCGCTTTCGATCGGCTGCATCTGTGCAGTGCGACATCAACGTGTTCGGTAGATGGAGTTTACTCGGGTGGCGGGAGTGGTGGGATTTGAACCCGTAAAGAACAGCATAGTGGTGGCAAGACCATACCACTTCACTAGGGGGCCACTCCCCACTTGAGTGGGTTTTGTCTTGTTGGCACCACCAGTCAGCCATATCCAGTTTGCAAAATGTACTGCTAATCTCCATTGGGTCGGTGCGCTAATCATTGAGATTTGGATTAACTTACCCGCTGTTCTTTAGTGATTCAGGTGGTGAATTCAAATAGAGCCTTGCGGCGGTCAATAAGTGTGCAGCGCAATCGCTTCATCCAGGTGTCGTTTCAGCCAAATTGTTAGGCATTAAGTGTACTTCATCATCACTGGACAAATCATACGGATCGACAAAAAATCGACCGGATACTGAAGCCGTGGCACAGGGAAGAGATTGTTACTTGGTAAGCTTCTGGGATCAATGACCAACACACGTCTATGTTTGGCACAGTATTCGTTCTCCACATACTTCCGAAATCCCTCCTGGTATTGGGTAGTATACGTAGTCTCGTCCTCAGGATGATAATCCTTTCCCTTCTCCCACTTCCTAATTGATTGCAACATGCAGAAGGGATCGAAGATATGTGCTGAAATGAGAAGCATACCCGTCATTGGAGTCACCTCAGCATGATATTTGGACTGCTCCTGTTGCGCTAACTTCAGAGCGAAGCACAAGTCTTCCTACCGTGGAGTTTTCTTCTGAGTGAAGGCTCGCTTAACGCCATCCATAGGATCGACCAGGTCATTGTAGACTGTGATAATGTGATGCATTCTGACCGGATACCTCTTCGACAGCCACAGGGTCCATTATCAGAATGGCCTCGAAACTTCCATTACATACTTGACAATGGTCCATTAATTCTAGGATGCGAAGAGTGGCCAGTGTTCACCGCATTTTGGATTCTGGAGCTACTTGGAGGTGAATTGTCATAATCACAAGGCTTGCTCAAGAAACTCCAGTATCGAATTCCAACATGTCTCCATATCCATACTATGTAGTACCCTGATGGGGACTTTGACTTTTGAAAGTCAATGAACTTGTTTCGATGACCAGGTGTCAGCATAATCAATACAGGAACCATTTTCTGCTATATGAAGGATAATTTCAGGACTTTCAAAATATCCTGAAATACGTACTTTCTCAATTATCTTTGCTAAATCTGGTCTCATCGCTGACACCTTGCTGATTCGAGCATTGCCCTCTTGTCGAAGTCTTTGACTCCTCCCAATGTTGATGCTTTCATTCCCTCCAAATTGCTTTGTCGCACTCATGGGCTTCCCAAGACTTGGTGCGGCCCTTTACACCCAGAGTGCTTGTGAATACATCTTCAGCCAGCTGAATGATTTGGGCCATGCAAGGTATGTGGTTCGTCAATGCAGGCCACTCCATTCTGGAGGCCTCAAGGGTTCATTGCAGCTCACAAGTGATCGAGTAATTTGAGGAAGTGTTACAAGGTGTAATTACTAGCAAATTGCCATTGGGATGCTCAAGACGACCCAGAACGTCATTCAACTGTACGGCTAGCCCTTCTCTAGTATGTTGGCCCTTGACCACTCATCATAAATGAGCTTTCGAAAATTGAAGTGCATAGGCGATGAACCTCATCCACAGCGTGTTGTACTACGGGCAACGCCCAACTTTGAATCATATAATCAGTCATGACTGACAGTATGCCTCGTTTGTTCGTCATTGTGCACCCATCCAATGCTAAACTAACGTTGTTTCGTGAGGGCAATTGCTTGATGATTGCATCATTGGTCAGCGAATATACTCTCCAGCAAATGTGTGAAAGGGTGGTGGCAGAGGGCGGCACCAGGTCATTTCGTAATACTCTACATGACCATGGTAGCTCATGATATGATCGAGTGTTCCATGGAATATAAGCCAAAACAAATTGTAACATGAGGTAGTGATTCAACGGGTCATGGTGAAATTCGGAAGTTTCATAGTCCTCCACTGCCAGTTTGGACCATTTTCTCTGTCAATTCAGCAAATATGGATCAACCCTGAATGTCCATGATGAATTTCATTTGCAAACTCACTCTTGTGATTCCTTGACTTCCTTGTCTTCCCGTGATGGCAGACGCTGTTTCATCGACCATTGAAGTAGTCAATTCAGTCACTTCCGTCTCTGTTAATTCATATAACTTTGCAATTGGAGCTTTTGCCAGCAAGTGTTTCCACATTAAGCTGGTCCAATGTTCTGATGGATGGTGAAGATCTTGATGACAAACAATACTTTTGATGCTGGGGCTGCCGGTCTCCTCAATTTCGTAGTGCGAATATAATCATCAAGAAGGAGCATGTATTGAATCATTCCAAGCAATAGAATGTTTCGAGGCTACATGCTTTGAAGCCCACCAAGCATGGAAGATGATTTGGAAAGTAAGGACGCTCACATCATGAATCAAGATACATTCGTTTTCTGACGAGATTGTAACCTCCAGCAAGCAGGTACTTATAGATTTTGAATCTGACATCGCAGTAGGAATTTGATAGCTGGGTATTCTGACTCGAGAGACTGGCAATGGTTACATTATAGTGCAGTAGAATGCGGGTTCTCACATTCAGACTCTAGAGCCAACAGCAAACAATGTGAGATCTGTGAGACATTGCACTGATATTTGTGAAGTTGTATACAAGGAGATATTGAACGGACAGACTGCGTAATACTCAATTCTGTAACATAGCGATGCAGTTCATTGCTGTGTAGTGTAATCAGCCCCCACAAAGATTGTGGATGCCCCATGGGAGCTCAATTGTAAGAGGCATACACGATGTTGTCACTCGCATTTTTGCCGATACATGCAGCCAATAGGTTGAGTGTGAATCAATGCCGTTCCAGTCCCCCTAGATTATCGATGATGGGAGACCAAAAATTGTTCACACTTCGTTGATGCTCATTTGTCGGAGGTGGTAGCAATTTTGTCAGTAGCATTTTCGCCAATTGAGAGGGCAAATACATTGAGTATGGGTCAATGCTGTTTCACAGCACTTTGAGTATCCATAATGAAAGACCCGAAATCGTTGACGCTCCATTGCCACTCAATTTCAGGAGGTGGTAGTGATATCATCCCTCGCCTTTTTGCACATAAAGGCGGCCAATCCTATGATAATTGGTTGACATGGTTGAATTGCCCTTTGATTAGCGAAGATGTGTGACCAAAAATTGTGGACGCTCCATTGATGTTCATTTTTAGGAAGTGGTTGCGATATCATTCATACAATTTGTGCCTATAAAGGCGGCCGATATGATGATTATGCGTTGTCATGGTTGCATCACAATTTCTTTATTCAAGGCTCAAGACCAAAAATTGTTGACGCTCTGATGACACTCAGTTTTAGGAGATGGTAGCAATATCCTCAATACCATCTTTGCTAATAAAGGCGGCCAACACATCCATTATAGCTTAATGTTGTTGCAAATGAGTTTGATTATCCAAGATGGAAGAATACAAATTGTTGACACTCCGTTGACGCTCATTCCGAGTAGTCAGTAGGTATGTCATAATAAAATTTGTGGCTGTAATGGAGGCGAATACTTTGATTACATCAGCAAAATGTATTTTAGTCTGTGGAAGCCTTTTGGAGTGTTCGAGATGATGTGAAGTGTGAACTTAGAAGCATCAATTTCAGGATAGTTTCAGACCCTATGAAGGCATTCTGGCCGGCCTTCAGAGAAACCGAGATCTCTGATGACTGGTACCGCAGTACCCTGGGAGTGATTGTGATGAGATTGGGAACACCTCGGTGTGCCAGAGAGAACTTTGAGTGCACCTGGCAGAACCTGTGTGTGCCAGCGACAAGTCTGGGTGCGCTGATGACAAGCCTTGAAACGCCGGTGAGAAGTCTGGGCGCAACTCGAACCACAGTGCAGCAGGGTGGGAAAAACATCATCTTCTTTGGGAACACTGCTGGTGCGCCTGGAAATCATAGCTACCACTTATCATTCAACGATTGTTAAAACTCATGTATTCAGTTTGCACTCTCACATATGTATCTATGTATCAATATAGCTACCCATCGACACACGGGATATCTGGACTGGCTGCAGGGGGTGCCTGAGAGCAATTCGAGGTGTGCCTAAATATGACGATAAAGTGAACTCAGAGATACACTCCGAGGCTGTAATTGAGCGAGTTTGAAGTTGCACTTGAAGGCGGTAATCAAGCGTATTTGGAGATACACTTGGAGGCCCTGATTGAGTGAATTTAGGGATGCACTCTGAGATCGTGATTTGGTGAATTTGGAGATGCAGTTGGAGGCCATGCTCGTGCGAACTTGGAGGCCACAATCGAGAGATTTCAGAGATACATTTCGAGGGCACAATCGAGCTGGTGCGGAGATGCCCTTGGAGGCACTGATCGAGTGAACTTCCAGATGCACACCGAGGCTGTGATTGACCGAGTAAAGAGATGCACTTGCAGGCTGTGATCGAGCAAGATTGGAAGAGTACTTGGAGGTGGTCGATCTTGCAGGTGGTCGATCTTGCAGGTGGTCGATCTTGCAGTTGGTCGATCATGCAGGTGGTCGATGTTGCAGGTGTTCGATTATGCGGGTTGTCGATCTTGCAGGTGGTCCATCCGGAAGCCGTCAATGGGAGGCGTGCCGGGTGCTGAGACTGCATTCATCGTATTGTTAAAACACAACTGTGGGAATGTGACGAGGTGACTGTACCTTTGCAGCTCTTATGGAGAACTGGCTGGTGTTGGTCGACCTGTGTAGGGAGGCACACCGGCAGTTGAAGCTACATTGAAGGGTCAACTTGTAATCGTGAGAGTGAAGGCATGACAGACAGTGCTAGGTGTTTACTGTGCTGAGTGTATTGTGAACTCGGTGTATGCTACAACTCGGTGTTAACTCATGATCATGGCATGGAGAGATCCAGAGCGATGACATAACTTCCTGTTGTGCAATGATAGTAGAGTTGTGGATGAGAAAGAGAGCGATGGGGGAGGAGGATGAGAAGCATATAGAGGATATGAGCGGATATGAGAAATCAGGAGTACGACTTTCCTGATTGGGTTTAGAAGACATTGTTTCAGCGATAGTCAGGGCCGGATCAGGACTCGTACCTGCCGTATCGGGGATGGTTAATTGACTCGCACATGAAATTCTCTCAAGTCCCAGTTTCTCATAATGATTTCCCCCATCTCCTCCCATTTCTCTCTTGCTTGTCTTCAACTCAACCATCACCTAAGAAGATGAAGTTAAGTCATCCCTCTCTATCTCTCCATGCCATGATCATGAGTAAACACCGACTACAGCGTACACCAAGTACTGCATCATTCCATGATCGACTGTCTCTGGATCCCAGCCAGTTTCTCATCTCCCGGCAGATCTACTCAACTCTCTACATTCCCACAATTACCAATACTCCAATGAATAGATTCTCCACACCCATCGCGCCTTCCTCCCGATCTATCGCCTCCAAGTACTTCTCCAATCTTGATCCATCACGGCCTCCAAGTGTGTCTCCCAACACGCTCAAATATGGCTTCCAAGTGTACCCCTGAGTTCACTCGATCTCGGCCTCCAAGTGCATCCCCAAACTCGCTTGATCACGGCCCCCCAAGAGCATCTCCAAGTTCACTCGGTCTCGGTCTCCAAATGCATCTCCAAACTCGCTCGATCTCAGCCTCCACGTGCATCTCCCAGTGCACTCCGTCTTGGTCTCCAAATGCATCTCCAAACTCGCTCGATCGCTGCCTCCAAATGCATCTCTGAGTTCACTCGATGTCAGTCTCCAACTGCATCTCTCAATTCGCTTGATCCCGGCCTCCAAGTGCATCTCTGAGTTCACTCGGTCTCTGTCTCCAAATCCATCTCCAAATTCGCTCGATCCTCGCCTCCAAATGCATCTCTGAGTTCGCTCTATCTTGGTCCCCAAATTTATCTCCACACTCGCTCGATCCCGGCTTCCAAGTGCATCTCTGAGTTCACTCGATGTTGGTCTCCTAATGCATCTCCATACTCACTGAATCCTGGCCACAACGTGCATCTCTGAGTTCACTCGAGTGCGGTCTCCAAATGAATCTCCAAAGTCGCTCGATCCCGGCCTCCAAGTGTATCTCTGGGTTCAGTCGATCTCAGTCTCCAAGTGCATCTCCAAATACGCTCGATCACGGCCTCAAAGTACATCATTAAGGAGCGACGGCTGGTGTACGGAGATACGGGGTAACGGAGGTGGACAGAGTGATGTGGAGTATATATTCGGCAGTCCCCAGAGTAGATAGACATCATCTCATTTCCATCTCATACAATGAAAATAGAAACTCTATCTTTCACAACTTTTAGTCTCACTCGCACTGGCCGAGATTTCGTGGATCCACACAATTGCGCGGATTCTCAACACTGGGTAGTATCATATCCTCTCAACCCATGCCTACGCTGCTCGAGCCAGAACCCCTCTTTGACATCAATTCCGTTTGGATGTCGCGACAAGTGCGGCGGAGTGTTGATGGTGGGCTCTCTGCCCTCTAGCTCCAAGTGGTGCATCTGTAAGTTCTCTCAATGGGCGTGTCCAGGTGCTCCTCCAAGTATGCTCGACTACCATCTGCGACCAGATTGACTGTATGTATATATATATAGAGAGACTTAAATAATGAATGCCATATTATGATGTAGCGAATCTAGTGACTGTAACAAAGACGAATATGATAAGACCAAATGCCTTGTAGTTATGTCAGAACCACTGATGTGCGAATACGGCACCAAGTCTCACGCAGAGCCGCGCAGCGGTCCCCGCTGTTCTGGAAGTGTCCCAGAGAGCTGCGCAGCGCTCTCACCTGTTCTCGAAGTTTGCCGCAGATTTGCGCAGAGGTTTCAGGAACTCCAGGATTTCACTATTCAATATGTCAAATCTAGTAGCATCCTAAATGCATGTCCATAACTGCAGGTGCTTTCCGGAGGACCTGAGACTGCTCTTGGAGGGTCTCAGAGCACTTTGCTCAGCTTCAGGGGGGTCTGGGAGCATCTAGGAGTACTTCGAAGAACTGGTGAGTTCGCCAGTTGTGTCTGGGAGGATTCTGTGTGGCTTCCACAATGATTCACATTTTGCTGATGTCTGTGGCAGAGTGACCATGTCTTTGTTTGAATATCAGACTCACAGGACCAAAGATCACTGATGCATTGTTGACACTAATCTCAAGGATGGGGCATCGAGCATGTTACATTCATTATAACCTATATTAACGGCCAGTACAATCACTGTGGAAGGATGTGACTATGCCGCCCTTTGTTTGCCGAAAATGTAAGACCCAAAATTGTTGACGTTCCGTTGACGCCCACCTCAATGACCCAATAATAGTTATTGGATGCAAAACAATTGAATGTAAAATGCATACAGTTGTCATTGGTCATGAATGAATCGTTTCCATGTATAAACATTTGCATCCCAATGCTTCCAAGCTTCTCAAACTCTGATACACCACTAGACACGTCATCTGAGTGACAAATGACATGGGCCCATCACATTGTAGCGCTTTCGGCCGGCAGTTAACTGCATCTAGATTCAGATCCTAGTTTTTGACATGTAAAGGCCGAGTGCCTCACGTTTCCTCATGCAGTACATTCCCGGCGATTTCCATAACCTACCATATGCGATTTTCAACATCTCGACGATGGGCAGCAGGCCTGTGCAGAAAGTTATGGAGTTTGATACATGAATGAATGCCGCATGACGGTTGCCATTCATCACAGTTCGCGTTGTGCTTTGACGGCTCCATCTATGAGTTGTATGACATCATGGACATCAATTTTGATAGTGAGTTTCGTCTCTAATTTAATTTTAGTTTTCGGATTTATCAGTAACCCGCACGATGATATCATATTCATTGGTCATCCTTCGACCCGATTGGGGGTCTGGAACATTGGCGAGGCCCATCCAACCATTGAACATGCACAGACGAATTACGATGTCTTACAATTTGGTCGCTGAAATCATGTAAACGCTGACAAGTAGCAAAATACGTACAGGCATTGCACTTCCAAGGGATAAATCTTTCACCAGAGTAATCAGCCAATTCACTCCTCCGGCAACACAGCAGCCGTCACCATTTCTTCATCCGTATCTGATTTCTACAGGGTGTTTAACTTGGTACACTATATCCAGGGGTAACAACTTACGATTTCAACAGCCTTTGATTTCTGAATCTGTGACAAATTGGGTGCTGCGTCGGGCGGGAGAGATGGAATGAATTTGTGAGTCTGGGGTATCTGGGAACCTAGCCTCACATGACTACTTCATGGTCGAGAAGTCACTTGCAGCATGTGCGATTTTCCGTGGACACTATCAAGACTCTCCATAGGCTCACCAACTGTTGTTGGTGCAGATGAGGCAGCATCATGTCCCGTGTGCTGTTCAACGACAGTCGGAACCTTCAGTCGGGTTGTCCCATACATCTTATCTCTCTCACAGAGGTACTCGGCCGCATCTCTTTCCCCCAGCCTGCTTGCACCAATTCGTCAAGCTTTATCTGCTTCTGCCGAATACGCTGCATTCAATGCTGTACCGTTGTGGAGATTTTGCCCATCACTGAGCTGGGTTCTTCATCTTCGCTCAGCCTGCCCAGCTCAGGATCTTCTGAATTGTCAGGCTTGTTTTCGCCATCCTCCCCATCATCAGAACTTGCAAGATTGCTCAGGCTATCTCCGGTGCTGTTCAACATCTCCTCAGTTGGTCTTTTAGGCTTTGTGGTTGTTAATCCCGCCTGTTCAGCATTTCTGATATCTTGATGCTCCTGTTCAATTGCTGTCTCTGCGTCTTCAACTCGCTTTCTTGCCACAGCGGTCTCTCTATCTGCATAATCTTTAATCCATTTCTCTTTCTCTACATTGCTCAAAGAGTGCATTTCTCTTCGTTTCCCTGCCGCAAGTTTCTTTTTGGATTGCAAGCTGTCCAATGCTTGGTGTTAGCAACGGTTCCGGACCGTCACGTCGGGTCTGAGTCCGGGTCCAAACCGAACTGTTGCTAAATTGGCGGTCCGGGTCGTCAATCAACCCGAACTGCCCACTCGGGTACGGTTCCATGGTAAACTCCCAACCCGTCTGAATTGATTGGGTTGTCAGCGGGTAGCCCAGCGGGTCCATCTATAGATTCATATAAGGCTGTTGTATTTGCAGTGTGTTAATAGTATCTTATCAAAATCGCGTTTTCAGCAACCAACAATGTGATTTTGCTTGTTGAGGAGTGTGTAATATCGATTAATTTGGTATCTGTGTTTCACCTTCGATATATGCTATTTTTGCCTAGCAAGGCGGTGAATAATACAGTTACGCAAGCAAAGATCAGGGTGATGCCTTGATTACGAAATATGCGAGTCCCAAAACTGTTGACGCTCGGTTGACGCTCATTTTCAGGATGCCGCAGGGAACATCTTGCTGTTGCTTTTCCCTGTAAAGGCTGCCAATATCCCATAAATGGATGTCTACAACTAATCGGAACATAACTTACCGAAGATGCAAAGCTAAAAATCGTTGACGCTCCGTTGACGCTCATTTTTAGGACATAGTAGGGATGTCGTCGCTACTGATTTGGCCTAGAAAGGCAGCCGATAATCTGATTATGGCCTATAGTCGCCGCACAACACTAGGATTGTCCATGATACAAGGCCCAAAGTCGTTGACGCTCCGTTGACGCTCATTTTTAGGACATAATAGCGATTTTGTTGCAAGAGGTTTTGCTTAGAAAGGCGGCTGATAGCACGATTATGGCGTGACGTCACCGCACAGCCAATGCAATTTCCAAGATGCAAGGCCAAAAGTCGTTGACGCTCTGTTGACGCTCATTTTCATGTATTGTCCATTCAACATCTGCTGCTGTCGACAATTGATTTCATCCTGATTTGACTTGATCGGCTGTTATTCCGCCTGATTGAGACTCAGCCCTGTGGCAAAGCCGAGCGGCGTAATATTCTTGCACTGTTCACTCTCACACGACTAACAATGATGCATCATTCCCAAAGAGTCATTGCGCCTGCTATACATCTATTTATGAACCGATATACACGATCTACTTCTTACCATTTGCCCATAATATATCTCTAACTGAAATTCTCGGTCAAGCTACATAAAGCTGGTGAACCATTGACGCATTCCGTCCTACTTCTTCTTCCCTCCTTTGATGCTCTGCGTTTCAACTGCATTGACCGTCACCAACACCTTTTCAACCTGTCTCTTTGACTTCTGTGTCGGCCGAACCAATCTGGGCACATTTGTCGCGGCGCTCACATCCTGCTACTCGGGGCATTCCGGATCGTCAAAGCCGTTGTTGGGGCCTATATCGGATTCATCGTCTGCTGCCCAATCATCTTCGCAGTCGTTTGGATCATCCAAGTCGCCATTCCAGTTCAGCCAACGATCGGTGTCCAAAATGCTTTCAGGTGCACTATTGTCATCGCTTTCGACTGGATGACGGTTGGTTCTCCGGATTTGGCGGACATTTCAGATCTGAGTTCGTCCTCCAGGGAGGTCCTTTGCAGACAAAGCTGGTGGCAAAGGTGATCTTTCTGACAATTTAAATGCGGCCGCACCATCATGTTGAAAGAGTGACCAGGATGCTTTAACGCTCTCTTCAGTGTCTGAAATGTATCCTACGGCGGTCAACTGCCTGTTTTGAGCGCGAGATTCCTTGTGGGTAGCACGTAGATTTTGGCAGCCCTGCCACATCTCCACAAAGTCGTGAACCTTGGCCAGTCTGTGCAATTTCCTTTCCTCCGCCTCTTTCTTCATTTCCGAGTCGTTTTCTCTGTGTGGGGTATCCAATTCTCGGTCAGTGCCTGCCAAAATCCTGTTATTGGCTCGAGCAAACTGCCTGACAACGACTTTTTCGCGAAGGGTCTCGCCTGTGCTTTTTGACTGCCTCCACCCAATAACATCTCGGCCAAGGGAACAATTGGCCTCCACTCCGACACCATGTGGTATGATAGGGAATATGTCGCGAGCCACATTGGTGAGATTGGTGTACTTTGAGTGTGTTTCCTCCCGTTGGCGCCACCAATCAGTTATGTCCGGTATCCAAAATGTACTGCTAATCTCCAATGGGTCGGAGTGGTAATCATTGAGATTTGGATTGATTTGTCCCCAGTTCTTTGGTGCTTCAGGCGGCGAATTCAAATAGAGCCTGGCGGTGGTCAACAAGCGGGCTGCGCGATTGCTTCGTCCGGGTGTCGTCTCAGGCACATTGTTAGGCGTTCAGTATTCCTCATCATCGCTGGACAAATCATATGGATCAAAAGATGATTGATAGGACCCTGATGCCGTTGCGGAGAGGACGAGATTGCTGCTCGGTACTGTTTCGAGTTTATTGACCGGCACACCTCGATGTTTAGCGCAGTATTCATTTTCCACATACTTTAGAAAGGCCTCTTGGTCTTGTGTAGTGTACGATGTCTGATCCTCAGGATTAATATGCATTCCCTTGTCCCACTTTCTAAATGATCGCAACTTCCGGAACGGATCAAGGATTTGTGCGGAAATCAGGAGCATGCCCGTCGTTGGTGTCACTTCAGCGTAGTATTTGGAAAGCTTCTGCCGAGCTAACTTCACAGCAAAGAACAAGTTTTCCTTCCATTGAGTCTTCTTCTTGACCACAGCCCGCATCACGCCATCCATGTGATTGAACATGTCGTTGTACACTGTGATGACGTGATGCAATCTGACTGTATGCCTCTTCGACATCCAAAGGGTCCAATATCGAAATGGCCTCAACACTTCCATGACATACTTGACAATCGTCCATTCATCCTGAGATGTGAATAATGGCCGATATTGAGCATAATTCGGGTTTTGAAGCCACTCGCGGGTGAAGTCCCGTAAGCGGTAGGTGCGCTCGAGTGACTCCAGTGTAGAGTTCCAACGTGTCTTCACATCCATAATAGGAAGTACCGCAATGCGGACTTTGGCTTTTTGACAATCAATGAACTTGTTTCTGCAACCAGGTGTCAACGTAATTAATACAGCAAGCATTCTCTGCTATATGAAGGTCCGCTTCAGGACTTTCAAAATATCATGAAATACGTACTTTCTCAATTGTCTTTGCTAAACCTGGTTTCATGGCCGACACCTTGTTGATTCTAGCATTGCCCTCTTTTCGAAGTCTTTGACTCTTCCCAATTTCTATGCTTTCATTCTCTCCAAATTGCTGATCGCGCTCATGGGCTTCCCAGGACTTGGTGCGGCCTTTTACACCGAGACTGCTCATGAATGCACCTCAAGCCAGCTACATGACGTGCGCCATGCATGGTATGTGGTTCCTCAATGCCGGCCACTCGATTCCAGAGGCCTCCAGTGTTGATTGCAGCTCGCGTGTCATCGAGTAGTTTGACGAAGCATTATCTGTTGTACTACCAAGCAAGCGGCTGTCGGTAAGCTCAAAACGATCAAGCACGTCGTTCAAATGTACGGCTAACCTTGCTCCAGTAGGTTCGCCCTTGACCTATCATCATTAATTAGCTTTCGAAACGGGAACCGAACAGGCGAACAACCTCATCGAAAGCGAGTTGAACTTCACGCAATACCCAATTTCGATCCATATAGTACGCTATGACCAACAGTATGGCTAGTTTGTTTGTTGATGTCCATCCGTCCAAAGCTAAACTAACTTTATTTCGTATCGGCAATTGCTTCTTAATTGCATCCACAGTCAGTGCATAGTCCCTCCGGCAAATGTTACTAAGGGTTGTAGCGGACGGTAGAATTAGGTCGTCACGTAATGACTTATATGACAGTCGTAGCTTGGGATTTGATATAGCGTTGCATGGAATATGTGCCGAAACAAATCCTAACATGAGGTAGCGATTCCACGTGTCTTGGTGAAATTTGGAAGTTTCAAAGTCCTTATCTGCCAGTTTGGAATGTTTTGTCTGTCATTTCGGTCAGTATGGATTTCATTGGATATCAAGTATCATTTTTCTCGGCACACTTACTATTGCGATTCCGTGACTTCCTTGTCTCTTCAGGATGGCCAAAGCTGTTTCATCCACCGTCGAACTGGTCAATTCAGTGACCTCTGACTCTGTCAATTCGTTTAACTTTGCGATGTGAGCTTTTGCCAGCAAGTGTTTCCCCATTGAGCTGGTCCCATGTTCTGATGGATGGCGAAGAACTTGATGACACACGATACATATGCTGCCAGGGCTGCCACTCTCCTAAATTCCGCAGTGCAAATAGAATCGTCACGATGGCGCATGTCTTGAATTTTTCCATGCCATAGGCCGCTTCGAGCCTACATTCATTGAAGCCCACCATGCATCGAAGATGATTTGCAATGTAGGGTCACTTAAATCACGAATGAGAACACGTTCATTTTTGACAGAGATCATGACCTCGAGCAATGAGGTGTTCAACGATTGTGTATCCGACATGGCGGTAGAAATTGGAAAGCTAGGTATTTTGACTTGAGAGACTGCCGAAAATAACGATACAGTAACGCAGAATGCGGGTTCTTAAATATTGACTCTACTGCTAGAAGGAAAATAATCAGATCAGTAAGACATTGTATCCATATTTGTGAAGTTGAATACAAGGACAGATTGCAACGACTGACCGCGTAACACTCCATTTAGGAACAGCAGAATGCTGTTTATTGCTGTGTAGCGTTCGGAGACTTCACGCACTGTGGGCGCTCAATTGTAGGATGCGGACGCGATATTGGCAGTATCATTTTTGTCCACAAAGGCTGACGATAGGTAGATTGTGGTTTATCTCCGCTCCATTCCGGTTAGATTATCCAAGATGCCAGCGCACAAATCGTTGACGCTCCGTTGACGCTCATTTTGGGACATGGTTACAATCATGTCGTTAGGATATTTGCCTAGAAAGGTGGCCGAGAGTACGATTGTAGATCATTGTGGTCGCATGGCCGATTGATTTTCCAAGATAGAAGGCCTCAAATCGTTGACGCTCCATTGACGCTCATTTTCAGGGCGTAGTAATGATGTCGTACAAAGCATTTTGGACTAGAAAGACGGCCGATAGTACGATTATGTGTTAATGTCGCCGCACTGCGACCGGATTTTCAAAGATGCATGGCGAAAAGTCGTTGACACTCCGTTGACGCTCATTGTTAGGACATAGTAGCGGTGTTGTGTCAACCGTTTTTGCCAAGAAAGGCAGCCGATAATCTGATTATGACTTAATGTCGCCGCATAGCCCTAGGTTTTTCTGTGATACAAGGCCCAAAGTTGTTGACGCTCCGTTGACGCTCATTTTTAGGACATAGTACCGATATCGTCGCAACCATTTTTGCCTAGAAAGGCGGCCGATAATCTGATTATAGCTTAATGTTGCCACACAGCCCTAGGATTTTCGAAGATACAAGGCCCAAAGTTGTTGACGCTCCGTTGATGCTCATTTTTAGGACATAGTAGCGATGTCCTCGCTACTGTTTTTGCCTAGGAAGGCAGCCGATAATTTGAATATGGCGTATTGTCGCCGCACAACACTAGCATTTTCCATGATACAAGGCCCAAAGTCGTTGACGCTCCGTTGACGCTCATTTTTAGGACATAGTAGCGATGCTGTTGCAAGAGGATTTGCCTAGAAAGGCGGCCGATAGCATGATTATGGCGTCACGTCGCCGCACAGCCCTTGCAATTTCCAAGATGCAAGGCCAAAAATCGTTGACGCTCTGTTGACGCTCATTTTTAGGACATAGTAGAAATGTTGCCACCACCATTGTTCAATAGAAAGGCGGCCGATAGTCTGATTATGACGTACTGTAACCACACAGCCTACTGGATATTTCATGACACAATGCCAAAACTCATTGACACTCTGTTGACGCTAATTTTAAGGATGTGGCAACGACCGAGTCATTCACTGTTTTCGCAGTAACGCTGACCTATACAGTCACTTTGGAAGGATGGAATAATGCAGCCCATTGATTGCTGAATGTGTAAGATTTAACATTGTTGGCACTCTGTTGACGCACACATTAATCACATCGAAACAGCCTTTGTACACTCAATAATTGTATGCAACGAATCATATACACATTTTTGACATCCAGTATTGGGTTTGTATGTATGATCGTTTGCATCCAGGAGTTTTGTTACCTCTCACTTTCTGATCAACTGCAATCAACGTTATCTGAGTGTGAAATGACGTGGCCCTATCACATTCCCGCGCTTTCGGCCGGCAATTGACGGCATGTAGATCATTTCACCAGTTTTTAGTAAATATAGCTCGACTTCTTCACCATTCCTTATCCAGCTCCTTCCCCTCGATTTCCATGACGTACCACAAGCAATTTCAAATATCTCAATCATGTTCACCAGGTCTGTGCGGAGAGTTATGCAGTTGGATACATGGATGATCGCAGCATGACAGTTGTCATTCAGATCGATTCGTCAGGCGCACCGACCGCTCTTTTCATGACACGTATGACATCAGTCACTTAAACTTTGTTAGCTCATTTCGTCACTAATATTGCTTGTACTTTGTCACTTAACAGTCACTTGCAGAATGAAACTGAACATTTTGGCCATCTTACAGCGCGATTCGGATTCCAGAACGTGCACATGGTGCGTTCGACCTTTGCACATACACAGACGAATTATCAAGTCTCACAATTTGGTCACTGAAATCAAGAAAAAGCTGACACGTAGCAAAATTGGTAAACAGCTTGCTTTTCCCCGCGATCAGACGTCAAGAATTACATTTTGCATATCTATTCTTCCGCAGACGGAGGAGCCGTCACAATCTCTTCGTCGGAATCCGATATCTATATGGTAATTAGCTGGAGGCCATATGCAGGGGTAAAAACTTACTGGTTCAACTGGCTTCGCTTTCAGCAATGGTGACAAATCGGGCTCCGCAGCTGGCTCACCACTAGGTATGCTCGATTTCGACCGCGGCTTCACCGAACCTAGCCGGATATGACTACTTCCTGGTTGTCAAGTCCCTTCCGACATTCCAGGGACAATGTCAAGACTCTCCATAAGCTCTGCAAACGTTGTCAGTGGATGCGGCGGAGCGTCGCCATTTGTTTGCTGCTGAACGACTGCCGGAACCCTCAATTCGGCTGTGCTGTACTTCTTATCTCGTTCATGGCAGTAGTTGGCTGCAGTCTCCCATCACGGTTGACTCAATTCATCGAACTTCATCTGGTTATGCCGAAACCTCTCCATGCGCTGCTGTACCGTTTTAGTGATTGTGCCGATCACCCAGCCGGGTTCGTCATCTTCGCTCAGCTTGCCCTTCTCAGTCACTTCATCATCCTCATCTTCCCCATCTTCCCCATTGTCGGAACATGCAAGATCACTCGGACTATCTCCGATAGCAATCAGCATCTCCTCAAACGTCTGTTCGGGCTTTCTGGACTTCAATCCCGCGAGTTCAGCGTGCGTCATATCGTCCTGCTCTTGTTGAACCGCTGCCTCTGCGTCTTCAACTCGCTTTCTTGCCCCAGTGGTCTCTCTTTCAACAAAATCCTCAATCCATTTCTCTTTCGCTTCATTGCTTAAGAAGTGCGTTTCTCGTTGTTTCTCCGCCGTAAGCCTTTTTTTGGATCTCAAGCTGCGCAATGCCCCAAGGGCTCGGACTCTCTCTGCCTCGAAGCCGCTCTTGGCTTCCTTCGCTTGATAACGTCGTTGGGTTGAGCGCTCTGTCGATTTCCTGTTTCTGCCAGCCGGAAGTGGCAATAAGTTCTTTTTTGGAGCATTGACCATTGTAGTTTGCGTGGACTGTGTTGTTAGGCGAGATGTTAGATGTTGCAAGTTATGGACAATATGGAGGCAAGCTGAGTCTTTTATGTCAAAGTTGGTACGTTTACTCATCTTGAACAAAGCAAAATCTTCCTCCTGACTGTCAGAAAATCAGGAATAGTGACGCTAACCGTACAACATGACCTGACTGTTAGCGTCATTTTCATATAATATCCCAGGGATTATTTCAGACAAACATCAGCAGACGTTCTTTCCCTCGAACGACATCCTATTTATTTCACGCGTTTAGGCGATTCCGGCGGTCGTACACCGCAATTTATCCATGTTACCAAACAAACAACATCAGACCGACTTATTGCTAATTGCGGGGCGGTGGGAAACGCCTGCAAGTTGCAGCCATACTCAGCAGGATTCATCGTGAGCATAACCGTCATGTTGGCTGCTACTTATTCCATTTTGACAAGATGCTAACTATATAGTCCTCAGGGCTTCCCACTTCCTCTCGTTATCATCTTCCTCTTCTATCCAACACCAGCACATCATGGATACACAACCACCCCCACCAGGTGAGAGCGGATCGAATACCGGCCGATTGGCGGGCGCTACATCAAATACGAAAATTCTCGGCACACAACAAGAGCGCAGACACAAGTTAGTTCACCGCGACGCTGCTGATGCAGCCACCAAACATATGACCCAGGATGCACATATAAAAATCGTCCGCAAGACTGGCAGCAGGAGAAATCAGAAGCAGCATGTGGTGGGATGTTAGGATATCCATATCGATGCAATCGGCGGTCAATGAACCATATAACGTACAGCAGGTGTCCATAGAGAGCTACGTAACGAATTCATCGCTGCCAATAATGGGAAACCTCCCTGGTCGACAAAGGCATTTGTCCGCACAGTCCGCGAAATCGAACATCATGATGTTGTGAGCTCTGGGATTTTTGCAGATGAATTTCCTGATAAGCATCCCTGTGAGTGGACGAAACAGGCATTAATCACCTTAGGGGAGGCTACAGAAGCTTATATGGTAGAGGTAACAGCCGAATTTCATTCTTGAAAGCATCAACTAATATCGTGTAAGTTTTCAACATGTCTGCAACTACGGAAAGGCAAGGAGGTCGGGTACAGCTGGAACAGTCCGACATGCGCCTGGCGTTGAATATGGCAAAAATGGCCAAAGAAGGCTTTTCGCGCGCTGCAATTGAGGACACGAAATATCTCATAAAGCCACCACGCGCCGAGGTCCGAGAAGAAAAGAAGTGGGGTGTTGAGTTTCCTGGGCACCAAAAGGTGAAGGCTGCGATACAAAGACACCCGGCAATGCTTTGTCAAAACCAAACGTCTGGCTGCCTTCCTTGCCAAAATGGCACTGCAAAGAATCTGCAGATATGCTGGACACGCCAAGGAATAGGTGCACCTCCACCCACCCGACGCAGAGAGCGGATTCCAGAGCCGGCTCCACCTCCGCCAGGCACGCCACCCGCCCCAACCGGTAACACTTCCGGAGCTCAATCTGCTGAAATCTTCAATTTGCCGGCCGGATATACGTATTCGCATACAGCTCTTCCCTGCGCGGAATATTTCGAAGATGATGAGGATACCGAGTACGATACCGATTTTGATCCAGATATGCTGACTGATGAAGGTTAGTACACTCTCTGTGGTGTGGTAATGCAGCTAACATTCATTTTGAAGACAAGAGCAGCAGATTGAGCGAT